>R22__coassemble_277_pt1 | contig 37915 bp, 32 predicted proteins | sample R22__metabat2_high_PE_057 | metagenome-assembled genome bin R22 | reverse complement strand
CCCTGTGCGGGATTACCCAGGGAGCCGCCCAGCAGCAGACGGAGTATCTGCCTGCAGCATCCGCAAGGTTCTGGAGGCTGAAACGCCCGAATCCCCAGGCAATCTATCATTATGGAATTCAGTTGTTCCCCGCCGCTCCGGGCATCGAGATCGGCGAGTTCAATCTCCTCAGCCACCTGCCCGTCAACCACTATGAAGAGAAAGCCGGCTTCGCCGCCACCTGCGACCTCGCGCTATACAAGAGTGCGGAGGATGCCGAGCCGTCCGAAGTGATAGACATTACGGACTGCTGCAATGACGGCGTCCTGCGTTGGAACGCCCCTGAAGGGCGCTGGATGGTCTACCGTTTCGGAACATCCCTTACCGGGAAGAAGAACCACCCCGCATCCGCCGAAGCCACCGGGCTCGAAGTGGACAAGCTCGACAAGGATGCGTTTTCCCGCTATCTGCACACATATCTCGATATGTACAAGGACGCCGCCAGGGGCCTGCTCGGTGCCCGCGGCATACAGTACCTCCTGGTCGACAGTTACGAATCCGGGGCGCAGAACTGGACTCCCCTGCTGCGTCAGGAATTCCTCGCAAGAAGGGGCTACGACCTGCTCCCCTGGCTCCCGGCAACGGCGGGAGTGGTAGTGGAGAGCACGGAGGCGACGGAACGTTTCCTCTGGGACCTGCGCCGCACCCTGGGAGAACTGTTTGCGGAAAACTACGACAACGCGAGCGAAATCTGCCGGCGCGACTACGGGATGGATGGCATCTTCATAGAATCCCACGAGCACGGCAGGAACTGCCTGGCGGACGGCATTTCAATCAAGAAAAGCGCATCCTATCCGATGTCGGCCCACTGGATCCAGAGTACGCTCGGGGGGAGCACCACCAGGCGCTTCGAAGGCCGTGCGGACATCCTCGAATCCGCCTCTGCGGCTCATATCTACGGCCAGAATCTCGTTGCGGCCGAATCCCTTACCGCGTCCGGAGTCAACCGTCAGGCCTACACCTATTGTCCGGAGAATCTGAAGCCTACGGCCGACATGGAACTGTTTGCCGGAGTCAACAGGTTCGTCATCCACGAGAGCTCCCACCAGCCCCTGGACGACAAAGTGCCGGGAATGGGCATGTATATCTACGGGCAGTGGTTCCACCGTCACGAAACCTGGGCGGAGCAGGCCTCGGCGTGGACGTCCTATCTTTCCAAAAGCTGCGCCATGCTCCAGCAGGGGCGCTACGTGGCAGACCTTCTGTACTACTACGGCGAAGACACGAACGTCACCGCGCAGTTCAGCCGAAGCGAACTTGACGTGCCCTTCGGATACAGGTTCGATTTCATAGGGGCCGAGGCGTTGCAGAAGGAGATCCGGGTGAAGCACCGCAAACTCGTCACCGCAAGCGGAATGGAATATTCGGCGCTGGTACTCGGAGGGCAGGGGCTTAGGATGTCGGACGAAGTGCGTGCCTGCATAGAGAAGATCAAGGCGGCCGGAGTGCCGGTAATCGAGAACGGGGACTGCCATACGGCCGTATCGGGGATTGAGCCCGACGTGCGGGCGGACGGGGCTTCGGACCTGCTGTTCGCGCACCGCACCATGCCTTCCGCCGAAATCTACTGGCTCTGCAACAATTCAGGCGAAGCCCTGCAGACCGAAGTCAGTTTCCGCTGCAGCGGACGCAAGCCCGAACTCTGGAATGCCGAAACCGGAGAAATCCGCGACCTGTCCTGGACCATTTCGGACGGCAGGACATCCGTTCCTCTCGAGTTCACTCCGGGAGAGGCATATTTCATAGTTTTCGGAGAACCGGTTCGCGAGAAATCACACATCGTAGAGACTGTGCAGATGAAGGAGGCCTGCACGCTCGGAGGGCCCTGGGCTGTATCGTTCCAGGAAGGCAGGGGTGCACCCGCCACCGCAGTGTTCGGGGAACTCGCATCCTGGACGGAGTCTTCCGATCCCGGCATAAAGTACTTCTCCGGAACCGCCAAATACACCAGGGAATTCGAGTTCGAGGCCGACGGCGATCATCATTACGAACTCGACCTCGGAGGAGTCTGCAACATAGCGGAAGTCATCCTCAACGGCACGAAGTTGCGCACCCTTTGGAGGGCGCCTTTCAAAGTCGATGTCACGGGCGCATTGAAACCCGGCCTGAACAAGTTGGAGATTTCCGTCACCAACCTCTGGCCAAACCGCCTCATCGGCGACGAACAACCCGGCGTGAAACAGCGCATCACCTACACCACCTGGCCTTTCTACAAGGCAGGCGACCCGTTGCTTGTTTCCGGCCTGCTGGGCCCTGTGAAGATACTCAGCGACTGATTCTGATGCAGTCGATGACTGCCGGGATCTCTGCCGAAGGAGAAGATATCTCCACAAGGTTGTCTCCACGCCTGAGATTCACGACAGCGGCTGCTTCGGAGTAGCCGCTGCCTGCTTTAAATTTGATGCCTTGCGAAACGCCGTTGACGGTCAGGACCGCCTCGCAGTCGGCATCGGAACGGTAGCGCACTTCCAGGGTGTGCTTCCCTCCCCTGCGGCGGTGCAGGTTGCGCCACTGCAGGCAGTTGTCCGGAGAGCCGCCGAGTTCTTTTACGACTGCTCCGCAGGACGCTCCTTCCATCTGCACATATTTGGATACGCCGAGGCCAATGTCGTTGAAGGCAGGGATGTACCCCCACTCCGCCTCGTAGACGGAATCTTCTATGCGCTTTCCGCCCTTGACCGACAGTATCCTGGCATAGTGGGCGGGCACTTCCATGCGGATGCCCGGGGAACTTCCGAGATCTTCCCGGCGGACCAGGTCGCGCAGCGCAATATCTCCCTTGAACCCGAGGATTTCTGCGGGGACGTCGAAGATCACCGCTTCCTCGGAAGGATTGTAAAGCGCGACGGCCCGTTCATGCCCGCGGAGGGTCTTGACGTCCTTCACGAACACGTACCCGTTCCCTTCGTGCTGAACCACATGCGGCTGCAGCCCGAGGGGATCCTGATTGACTGCGACAAGTTCGGGATTGGTGACGAGGGCGCGGGTATCTTCCGGCAGATACGCCAGGTCGCAGCCTATCATCAACGGGGAGCTCATGATGCACCACAGTCCGAAATGGGCTTCCTCCTCTGCGAAGGTCATTCCGTTGCCCCGACGCAGCATGGAGGGTCTGCCGGCATATCCGACCACCAGCATATCCATGTCGTTGTATCTGCCGCCTCCGGCATAAGCGGAAAGGTACATGTTCATTCCCATTATATACGTGACGAACGGCCATTCCGGAGCGATGTCGCCGCTGATGCGCCAGGAGTCTCCAGCTTGGTTCACCCAGGTTCCGGGGTAATGCCAGCGGCAGATATTCACTTCCACAGGATGGGTGGAAACGCTGTCTATCACCTCGCGTATGCGCATATACCTCTCTTTCGTATCGAGCTTCAGGTGCTTGCCTCCGCAGAAATCTATCTTGATGAAATCGAAATTCCAGTCGTTGAAGTACACCTGGGCATCCTGGGCTTCATGGCCCCAGAATCCTGCCCCGAAACCGTAGAAATCGTCATTGTATCCGCTTCCGCAGGTGTTGTCGCCGGCATCGCTGTAGATGCCGGCCTTGAGTCCAAGGGAATGGATATGGTCGACGACCGGCCTCATGCCTCCGGGGAAGCGCACAGGATTCTCGCTCATTCTGCCGTTTTCGCCGCGCGGGCCGAAATATCCGTCATCTATATTTATATGGTCGTAACCTGCCGCAGCGAGCCCGGTAGAGACCATAAGGTCCGCCTGCTGCATGATGAGAGTGTCGGAAATGTCGGTCATGAAAGCATTCCAACTGCTCCAGCCCATCGCGGGTGGTGTCACGGCCGTGGGAGCCTGCGTACAGGCGGCTGCAAGTACGAAGGCTGTCAGGTAGAGAGTTTTGCGCATATTACTGTGGTTTGAAAATCTGGCGGTTGACTATCGAACGACCCAGCGTCAGTGCGTCAGCATATTCAAGGTCGTCGCCGAAGCCAAGGCCTCGGGCGAGGGTGGAAATGTGTGCGGCAAGGCCGGAGATCTTCCTGTAAAGATAGAAAGATGTCGTCTCCCCTTCCACGTCACCGCTGAGGGCGAGGATGACTTCAGTCGGAACTTCAGCTTTCTGCAGTCGCTCCACGAGGCGGTCGATGCTGAGGTCGCCGGGGCCTATCCCGTTGATCGGCGATATGATTCCCCCAAGCACGTGGTATACGCCGTGATACTGGCCCGTCGCCTCTATGCTCATCACGTCGCGCACGCTTTCCACCACGCAGATGATGCCATGGTCCCGCCTGTTGTCCGAGCAGATGCCGCAGATGTCCTCGTCCGCAATCATGTTGCATTCCTTGCAATAGTGGACTTTGGTGGCCAGATCGTCTATCGCCGTGGCGAAATGGTGCACGTTCTCGGCAGGCTGGCGCAGCAGGTGGAGTGCGAGCCGGAGGGCGCTTCTCGAGCCCACGCCGGGCAGCGAGCTTATGGCCTCTACGGCTTCCTGAAGTACTTTGGAAGGATATTCATTCATATTTATATGCAAAAATAAGCAAAAAAAAAATTTTTTGCTTATTTTTGCGGGCTGACTTGTCCGTGACGTCAGCTAACCCGTAAATATTAACCCTTCCAGCGCCTTTAGGGCGCCGGGAACAAAATTGGAAGTGGAATGATCAGCATATTCTACAGGCAAGGAGCTGACATTGACGTAAGCCAGCACGAAACGGATTTTGCCAGGCTGGGCAAAGAGAACGTGCTTTGGATCGATCTCCTGTCGCCAACAGGAGACGAAAAGCGTGCAACTGAAGCCTTTCTCGGAACCGAAATCCAGAGCCGCGCCACGGCCGAGGAGATCGAAAGTTCATCCCGTTTTTCCGAAAACGACATAGCCATCTTCGCCAACACCAACTTTCTGTCGCCGGCAGACGACGAGATGGCGATCGATCCGGTGTCATTCACTTTGGTCGGCGATGTGCTGACGACCTTGCGCGAGATACCTCTCCGGTCCTTCACTTCGCTGCAGCGCCGCATCCAGGCACGACCGGCACAGTTCAAGAGCGGATGGACGGTTTTCCTTTTCATCATGGACCAGCGCGTCGACCTCGACGCAGATATCATCGAGCTGATGTCCAAGGAAACATCGCAGTTCAGCAAGCGAATTAACCAGAAAGAGGATATCAACGAGGATTTTCTTCTGGATATCAATCAGTTGCAGGAGAATGCAATGTTTGTCCGCGAGAACATCGTGGATAAGCAGAGGCTTGTCACGAACCTGCTGAAAAGCGGCCGCACCCCGGATATCTACGATGCCAAGCTGAATGTGTTGCTGCAGGATATCGGGTCTCTTATCAACCATACCAATTTCACCTTCGAACGTCTCGAGTATCTTCAGGATACGGTTGTCGGTATCATCAACCTCGACCAGAACAACATAATGAAGATTTTCACCTTCATTTCGTTGCTGCTGATGCCTGCGACCCTGGTTGCCAGCTTCTACGGGATGAACGTGAAACTCCCCCTCGACGGCCTTCGCTGGGCATGGGTCATCCTGCTCGCGGCCATGGCTGTCATCGTCTTCACCGCCTGGTGGATTTTCCACCGGAAGAAGATGCTGTAGTTTAGTATAGGATCAATTCTCTCAAAAATGAAAAAGTTTTTATGTTGGACTGTCGGCGTCCTCGCCGCAATCTGCATCGTTGCCGGCTGCATCTGGAGCCGCGAAATACGGACACTCGCCACAATTGCGAATGTAGGCGGGAACGAATATCTCTGGCAAATGGAATATAAGGCCGCATACGACCTGGACGACTTGATTTCCAAAGATATAGACTCAAATTCCAAACTGCTTGCCTATGTCATCGGCAGGGTCGGGAAGGGGCTGCCCATCAATATCAAGAGTTCGCAGGTAGCCGACGAGGACGGTGAGACCCTGACAATGAACTGCACAAGTTTCCAGGCCGCCCAGGCGGATGGTGACGGTTTCTGGTATGGCCGCAACTACGATTATTTCAAGAACCCCACCATGGTAACCGTCTCCCGCCCCAAAAAGGGATATGCATCCATAGCAGTCAGCGACATGTCCCACTTCTGTTACGGGCTGGAGAAGCTTCCGGAATAGTTCCTCGCACGGGTGAACTGCCTGGCTTCCATCTATGCTCCCGTGGACGGCATCAACGAGAAAGGTCTATGCACCTCGATCATGGCTCTTCCGAAGCAGGCGGCGCAGCAGGAAAGCGGGAAACACAAGGTAGGCACGACTGTCATCATGCGTCTATGGCTGGATAAATGCGCCACCGTACAGGAAGCCCTTGACCTTGCCTCCTCCCTGGACATATGCCATGACGCCGCCGTCGGATCTGGTTATCACTACATGATCGCAGATGCCGCCGGAGACTGCGCGGTTCTGGAATTTGACAAGGAAGACGGATGGAAAAGCATGATTGTACGCAAGTCCGAGGGCGCGAAATCAATGCTGGTCACCAATCATCTTCTTTCCGAAAAATACTTTAGCGCAACCCCGGACGAGGCGGTTGGCAATCCGCATAGCAAGAGTTGGTGGAGGTACGAGACCGCGGGCAAATATCTTGCTGAGCATCAGGGAGTCCTGAGTTTCGAGGAGGCGCAGGAGTGCCTTGCACAGGTGCACTGGAAAGACCTCGTCTGGGAGAACGGGACGGTCGAAGACACCCAGTACAGCAACGTCTACGACCAGCAGAACATCACCCTGGCTCTCCGCAACTGGAACGACTACGGCACCACCGTCCGGTTCAGTCTGTAAAGCCCGGGGAAGACGGATTTACATCAGCAGGGCGGACACGTCACGGCCGCGGGCGAGGTCCTTGCGGATCCGGGTGGAAGAAAGGTCCACCATCGGAGCATTTATCAAAGTGACGTGGCATCCGATGTGGCGCTTGCGGCAATGCTCCCGGAGCACTTCCAGCAGAGCCGCGGAGTCGTACCCGGGTCGGGGATAGACGGCAATCTCATATTCGGAAAGGATACGCCTGGAACACCTCCAGCGCGGCAGTCCCTCTAGATTGTCGGCCCCCATGACAAGAGTGAAAGAATTCTCCGGCTCCCGCGACTTGAGCGCATCCAGCGTGCGTATAGTATAGTTCGGAGGATCCATCCCAAGTTCTATGTCGTCCACCCTGACACGCAGTTCCGGATGCCTTGCGGCCGCTTCGCATGCAGCCTCGAAGCGCCTGCGTGCATTCAGCGCCTTGGAAGGGTCCTTGAAAGGATTCTGCGGGGAGACGATCAGGTATGTGCAATCAAACCCTCCGGGCCCGGTCAAATATTCGAGTATGGCCCGATGTCCTATATGCAGTGGATCAAAGGATCCGGGGTAAACCGCAATTCTCATTCTGACAAGAAATCGTCGACCACCTTCTCCGCATCGGCAAAAGCAGTTGCAAGATCGTCATTCACAAGCACATAGTCGAACTTGTCCTCGTAGGTGAGTTCTTCTGCGGCCTTGGCCACACGCTCTTCGATGGCCTCCGGAGTATCGGTGCCGCGGCCGATCAGGCGCTGGCGCAGGACCTCGACGGACGGAGCCTTGATGAAGACGGAGAGAGCGGCGTCGCCGAAATATTTCTTGAGATTCACCCCTCCCTTGACATCCACGTCAAATATGATTACATGGCCTCCCGCCCAGATGCGTTCCACCTCACTTTTCAAAGTCCCGTAGTAGCGGTCGGCATAAACCTGCTCATATTCCACAAAGGCATCTTCTTCTATGCGGCGGCGGAACTCTTCGGCCGTGAGGAAGTAATATTCTACCCCGTCCCGCTCCGTTCCCCGAGGGGGCCTGGACGTGGCGGAAACAGAGAATTCCATCTCCGGATGGAGGCCCAGGATATGATTCACGACAGTACTTTTACCCGACCCTGAGGGCGCCGAAAAAATGACTACTTTGTTGTTCATCTCAAGAAACGTTTCCGCAAAGTTAGCAAATTCTCAAAAATCACAATTCAATTGCCAAAAATCAAATATCAGACTTCGGTCATAATTTGCAGTTCAGCAGGATTCTCAGTAAATTTGTTGTCTTGAAATAGAAGTGTAATTTTCAATACAATAATGGCACAAGTCGTAATCATGCCCAAACAGGGCCAGTCCGTGGAGAGCTGCATAGTCTCCGAATTCAAGAAGAAAGTTGGTGATACCGTCAAAGTCGGCGATGTCCTTTTCGGATACGAGACCGACAAGGCCACCTTTGAAGAAGAATCCCAGGTAGAGGGTACCGTCCTCGCCATTTTCTATAAAGACGGCGACGAGATTCCCGTCCTTCAGAACGTGATGGTAATCGGCCAGCCCGGCGAGTCTTTCGCCGAGTTCGCACCGGGCACGAACGCTCCGGCCGAGGATGGTACCAAACCCTCTGAAGCCGCGGCCACCCTCGGCACGCTAAGAGGGGGGACCGTGAGCGAAGCGAACGGTGGGGTCGAGCGAAGCGAGACGGCTGAAGAGGGGTTAGGTACCTCCGCGGCCATAGCCGGAGCGCCTGCATCTCCCCGCGCCCGCAGGGAAGCCGCCGAAAAAGGCGTCAACCTCGATGCAGTCGCAGGCAGCGGTCCTCACGGACGCATCATCGCACGCGACGTCGAAGCCGCAGCAGCCGCACAGGGCAAACTCAGCGGCCTGGCGAAGGCCAAGATGGCCGAAGGCGGACTCGTCGCAGGCGAAGGCAGCGGACTTGCAGGCACCGTCAAGGGCGGCGACCTCAAGACCTGGAAGGCAAACCACACCGACATTGCCGGCGAAGGCGAGGAATTCGAGGTGGTCAAGATGAGCAACATGCGCAAGCTCATCGCAAAGAGCATGTACAACTCCCTGCAGAACTCCGCACAGCTCACCCATATGCTCGGCGCGGACGCACGCAAGATCCAGGCTCTCCGCAAAAAGGCGAAGAAGGCCCTCGAAGAAGGCAGGATCGACGCGAACATCACCATCAACGACTTCGTCTGCTTCGCCGTCATCAAGGCCCTGCAGAAATTCCCCAACGTCAATTCCCACTGCCTCGGCGACGCGATGCGCATCTTCAAGACCGTCAACCTCGGCTGCGCAGTCGACACGGAGCGCGGCTTGATGGTTCCCGTCATCAAGAACGCCGACGAACTCAACATCATCGGCCTCAGCAAGGAACTCAAGAAAGCGGCCGACGCCTGCAAGAAGGGATCGTTCAATCCCGACCTGCTCTCAGCGGAAGCCGGCAGCTTCACCGTTTCCAACCTCGGCGGATACGGAGTCGAATGGTTCACCCCCATCATCAACGTTCCCCAGAGCGCAATCCTTGGAGTCGGCACCATCGTGGCAAGGCCGAAGGACCTCGGAGCAGGGGTATATGCATTCGTGCCTTATCTCGGCCTCAGCCTCACCTACGACCACCGCGCGATCGACGGCGGAGAGGCGACCCGTTTCCTGAAGCAGGTTGCAACTGAAATTGAAACACTGGAAGTTGATTTTTAATAACCAATCATATGGAACAGATTTTTGATTTAGCGATCATCGGCGGAGGTCCGGGCGGCTACGTGGCTGCCGAGAGGGCTGGTGCCGAAGGTCTCAGCACAGTGCTGTTCGAACGCAAGAGCCTGGGCGGCGTATGCCTCAACGAAGGCTGCATACCCACCAAGACCCTGCTCTACAGCGCCAAGATCTACAATTACGCAAAGGAAGGCGACCACTACGGCGTGTACACCGAGAACCCTTCTTTCAAGTACGGCGAGATAGTCGCACGGAAGAACAAAGTAGTCAAGAAACTCGTCGCCGGCGTCAAGGCTGCGATGAAGGCGAACAAGGTAACCGTCGTCGCTGAAGAAGCCGTCATCGAAGGCCGCGGAGCCGAAGGCATCACCATCAAGGCCGCAGGAGAAAGCTACACTGCAAAGAACCTTCTCATCTGCACGGGTTCCGAAGCGGCCGTTCCACCGTTCCCCGGACTCAAGGAAGCGGGAGACGTCATCGTCACCAACCGTGAGATCCTCGCCCTCGAAGAGCAGCCCAAGGAACTCGTTGTCATCGGCGGCGGCGTGATCGGTATGGAATTCGCGGCATTCTACAGCACCCTCGGAACCAAGGTCACCGTGGTGGAGATGCTGCCCAAGATCCTCGGTCCCCTCGACGACGAAATCAGCTCGATGCTCCAGAAGACCTACGAGAAGCGCGGAATCAACTTCTGCCTCAAGTGCAAGGTCACCGGAATCGAAGGCAACACCGTCGTCTATGAAGATCCCGAAGGGAAGGTCCAGCGCGTTTCCGGCGACAAGATACTCGTCAGCGTAGGCCGCCGCGCCAACCTGCAGGGCTTCGGCCTCGAGAATCTCGGCGTGGAACTCGCCCTGAATCCCGCCGGCCGTCCTTACGGCATCAAGGTGGATGAGCACATGCGCACCAACATCCCCGGCGTTTATGCCGCAGGCGACGTCACCGGGTTCTCGATGCTTGCCCACACCGCTTCCCGCGAAGGCGAAGTGGCCGTGAACAACATCCTCGGAAAGAAGGACCACATGCGCTACAATGCCATTCCCGGCGTAGTTTATACCAATCCCGAAGTCGCCGGCACCGGAATCACCGAAGAAGAAGCCAAGAAGAAGGGCATCGACTACAAGGTCGTCAAGCTTCCCATGGCTTACTCCGGACGTTTCGTCGCCGAGAACGAGCGTGGAGACGGCATCTGCAAGATCATCGTCGGCGCCAAGTATCACGAGGTGCTCGGCGTCCACATGATGGGCAACCCCTGCTCCGAGATCATCAACGCAGCATGCATCGCCATCGAGCAGGAAATGACTCTTGAGCAGCTCAAGGAGGTCGTATTCCCTCACCCTACAGTATCAGAAATCATCAAAGAAACAGCATTCACAATCAAATAAGCCATGCCTAAATCACTTTATATCGATCCCGAAGTCACCCTCCGCCCCCAGGAGCACGAGATCAAATTCCCCAAGATTCCCGTAATGCAGTACAAGAAGACTGTAAAGGAAGAACTTAAAGAGGGCAATTTCAGCAAGGAAGACCTGCTTCACATCTACCGCGACATGTTCACCATCCGCGAGTTCGAGACCATGCTCAACCTGGTCAAGACCACGGGCGGCTACAACGGAGTAGAATACAACAACCCGGGTCCTGCACACCTTTCCGCAGGCCAGGAAGCCGCAGCCGTAGGTATGGCTTACAACCTCGACACCGACGACTTCATCTTCGGCAGCCACCGCAGCCACGGCGAAATCCTCGCCAAGGGTCTGCGCAGCATCCAGATCCTCCCCGAAAAGGAACTCAAGAAGATCATGGAAGAGTTCTGGGGCGGAGCAACCCTGGAAGTAGCCAAGAAAGGATACAAGGGCAAGGACACCAAGGAACTCGGCATCCGCTTCCTCATCTATGGCGCAATCGCCGAGATATTCGCCCGCACCACCGGCTTCAACAAGGGTCTGGGCGGAAGCATGCACACCTTCTTCACTCCATTCGGAATCTATCCCAACAACGCCATCGTGGGCGGCAGCGGTTCCATCGCAGTCGGTGCCGCACTCTACAAGAAAGTCAACCGCAAGAAAGGCATCGTGGTCGCCAACCTCGGCGACGGCGCAATGGCCCGCGGCCCCGTGCTCGAAGGCATGACCTTCGCATCGATGGACCAGTTCCACACCCTCTGGGAGGGCGACATGAAGGGCGGCCTGCCGGTGCTCATCAACGTGATGGACAACCAGTATGCAATGGGCGGCCAGACCAAGGGCGAGACCATGGGATACACCTTCCCCGCACGCCTCGGCGCAGGTTTCAATCCCGAAGCATGGCATGCAGAGCGCGTGAACGGATATGATCCTCTCGCAGTGATCGACGCATTCCGACGCAAGAAGGCCCTCCTCGAGAAGAAGGAAGGACCGGCCCTGCTAGACGTCGTGACCTACCGCTACAGCGGGCACTCCCCTTCGGACCAGAGCTCATACCGTACCAAGGAAGAAATCGCCGCATGGGAAGCAGAAGACTGCATCGTCGCATTCGGAAAGAAGCTTATCGAAGCAGGAGTAGCCACCCAAGCGGACCTCGACGCCATCCAGACCAAGATGAAGGACATCATCTTCGAGATGTACAAACTCGCCATCGATCCCGAGATATCCCCTCGCATGGACCTCGTGAAGGAGAACGAGCTTCTCGGCGACATGATGTTCTCGAACGGCAGCGTCGATTCTTTCGGCGACGCCAAGCCCGACGTGCTGATGCCTCTCGAGGAGAATCCCCGCGTCAAGCAGATCGCAGGCAAGAGCCGCTTCTATCTTGACAAGGACGGCAAACCCGTCAGCAGCATGAAGATGTACAACTTCCGCGACGGTGTGTTCGAGGCCGTCATAGACCGTTTCTACAAGGATTCTTCCCTCGTGGCATACGGCGAGGAGAACCGTGAGTGGGGCGGCGCATTCGCCGTTTACCGCGGACTCACCGAGGCTCTCCCCTATCACCGCCTCTTCAACAGCCCCATCGCCGAGGCGGCCATCATCGGCACCGCCATCGGTTATGCCATGTGCGGCGGCCGCGTGATCCCCGAAATCATGTACTGCGACTTCCTCGGATGCTGCGGCGACGAAATCTTCAACCAGCTGCCCAAGTGGCAGGCAATGTCCGGCAACATCCTCAAGATGCCTGTGGTCGTGCGCGTATCCGTCGGTTCCAAGTACGGTGCACAGCACTCCCAGGACTGGACTTCCCTCTGCACCCATATCCCGGGCCTGAAGGTCGTCTTCCCCGTCACGCCTTACGATGCCAAGGGTCTCATGAACAGCGCCCTGCAGGGCACCGACCCTGTCATCTTCTTCGAAAGCCAGCGCCTCTACGGCATAGGCGAGCAGTTCCACGAGGGCGGTGTTCCCGAAGGATACTATGAGATTCCTCTCGGTGAGCCCGACGTCAAGCGCGAAGGCAAGGATATCACCTTCCTCACCATCGGAGCAACCCTCTACCGCGCCCTCAAGGCGGCCGACGAACTCAAGGAGAAGTACGGACTCGAGGCAGAGGTCATCGACGCCCGCACCCTCGTTCCCTTCAACTACGAGAAGGTCATCGAGAGCGTCAAGAAGACCGGACGCATCATCATCGCCGGCGACGCTTCCGCACGCGGATCCTTCCTCAACGACCTTGCAGCCAACATCGCGGACCTCTGCTTCGACTACCTCGACGCAGCTCCCGTGGTGCTCGGTTCCCGCAACTGGATCACTCCTTGCCACGAACTCGAAGAGGCATTCTTCCCTCAGCCGAGCTGGTTCCTGGACGTGATCAACGAGAAGATGGTCCCGCTGCCCGGATATGTTCCCACCGGAAACTTTACGTCCGCACAGCAGATTCTCCGTGCAAAGAAAGGTGTGTAAGCCATGGTAGATGTAAATGCCCATCTGCACACCCCGTACTCCTTCAGCGCTTTCAGCGATGTGAAGCAGGCCCTCGACATGGCCGCTTCCGAAGGAGTCAAGGTAGTGGGAATCAACGATTTCTATTCGATGGACGGATACAGGGAGTGGAAGACAGGGTGCGCAGAGCGCGCCCTCTTCCCTCTTTTTGGCATCGAGTTCATCTCCCTCAACGCCGAGGACCAGGCGGCAGGCCTGCGCGTGAACGATCCCAACAATCCGGGCCGTACCTATATCAGCGGCAAGGGGCTGGCTTATCCTGTCATCCTTTCCGGCGAAGAAGCCAGGCAGCTCGCGGACGTCAAGGCCGAGAGCAATGCCCAGGTGGAGCGCATGTGCGCCAAACTGAACGAGCATCTGAAGGCCGTCGGCGAGGAGTTCACTCTGGACTTCGCGCAGATTGCCGAAGAACTCACCCACGGTTCCATCCGCGAAAGGCATCTTGCGAAAGCGCTGCGGCTTGCCGTAGACGGGCATTCCAAGTGCGACAATTGCAAGATGAACCACTATGCCAAGATCTTCGGACAGCCTGCGAAATCGGATGTGAGCAACGTCGCGGCCATCGAGAACGAAATCCGCAGCCGCCTGCTGAAGGCGGGCGGAGCCGCTTTCGTGCCGGAAGATCCCAAGGCTTTCCTGCCCATGACTACCGTTCAGCGCATCATCGAGGCGGCTGGTGGCATCCCCACCTATCCTTTCCTGGCAGATGACGCCAAGGGGAATTTCACCGATTTCGAGGGCGATCTCCAGAAAGCGGCGGACACCCTGAAGAAGCGCGGTTTCCGCTCCGTGGAGTTCATCACCACGCGAAACACCACCGCAGTGCTGGAGCAGTATGCCGGATATCTGGAAGACGAAGGGTTTATCGTGAGTTTCGGTTCGGAGCACAATACTCCGGCCATGGAGCCCGTCAAACTCCGCACTCGCGATGCCGCCGACCTTTCCGACAAGCTGAAAGCCATCAACTATCGTGGAGCATGCGCCATCGCTGCGCATCAGGCAGATCCCGTGAAATGGTCGATCAGCGCTTTGTCCTCCGCTTCCATATCCAAAAATGCCGTGGAAGCAGGAGATGCATTGATCAAAAGAACGGTTCTTTGAAAGCTTTAGTGGGAAAGGTCTCTTTTTAAGGGCCGGACCTTTCCCAACTATTTAAGGATACAGGCCCATAGAAAGGCATTTCACTGGGAAAGGTCCCGCCAATGAAATTAGACCATTCCCAAAAGAGATACTATTTATGAAAGAGATTGAACAATTGATAGAGGTGTCCCGCAGGTACGGGGCAGATTCACGTTTCGTAATTGCCGGGGGCGGCAATACTTCTTTCAAGACAGCAGACCGCCTCTGGGTGAAAGCCAGCGGCCACGCACTCGCGACGATTGGCGAAGACGGCTTTGCCGTGCTGGACCGCGCCAAGTTGAATCCCATGGGGACCAAGGCCTACAGTGCCGACACCGCCGAGCGTGAAGCCCAGGTGAAGGACGACCTGGCTGCGGCATGCATCACCAAGGACCGCCGTCCTTCCGTTGAGACTTCGATGCACAATGCCATAAGTTATGCATTCGTGGTTCATCTGCACCCTACCGCAGTCAACGCCCTAATGTGCTCGGTGCAGGCAGAAGCCAAGTGCAAGGAGCTGTTCCCGGATGCGCTCTATATCCCCTACTGCGATCCCGGTTATACCCTTTTCAAGAAGGTTTATGACGAGATCCAGGCATATAAGGCTGCCCGCGGAACTGAACCTCAGGTCATCTTCCTGCAGAATCACGGCATTTTCGTGGCGGCCGATACTATTGCGGAAATCGACAGGATATACGATGCAATTATCAGTGCCTTGGAGGCAGTGATGCAGGGTGTACCCCCTGAAACCGCTGCCACCCTCGGCACGCTATGAGGGGGGACCGTGAGCGAAGCGAGCGGTGGGGTCGAGCGAAGCGAGACGGTTTCAGGGGGTACTCCCTGCATCACAGAGTCCATCCCTGCAATCCGTCAGATACTGAGCCGCGGCGGACGCGGACTCAAGACGCTGAAGGTCACTTCCGACGAACTTGCGTTGCATTTTGCAGAGAGCAAGGAGAACTTTGCGAAGGTAGCAGTGCCTTTCACTCCGGACATTATCGTCTACTGCAAGAGCCATTACATCTGGCTGGAAGACGCCGACATAGCAAAAGCAGAGAAGGCCATCGAAGAATATATTGCCAAATACGGGCACACCCCGAAGGTCATCCTTATTAAAGGTATAGGCCTGGTCGCCGTGGGCGACAACGCGAAGAACGCCGGCATCATCACCGAGGTGTTCTGCGACGCCATGAAGGTGGCGTGCGGGGCACAGGCCTTTGGAGGCCAGCACGGAATGGAGCCCGCGTGGGTGAATTTCATCGACACCTGGGAGGTGGAGAACTACCGCCGCAAGGTGGCCGCAGGCGCCGCTGCAGGGCGTGTGGAAGGCAAGACGTTCATTGTAACCGGCGCGGCACAGGGCTTCGGCGAAGGTATCGCCCGAGAGCTTATGAAAGAAGGTGCCAATATCGTCGTCGCCGACCTCAACGACGTCACCGGCGAAGCCACGGCAGCATCCTTCAATGGAATCGCCAAGAACAACAAGGCTATCTTCGTCAAGACCAACGTCGCCGACATGGACAGCCTGAACAATCTTATGGCCGTCACCATCAGCAACTTCGGTGCGCTTGACGCATTCGTAAGCAACGCCGGCGTGGTGCGTGCAGGCGACCTCGAGGCGATGACTCCCGAGAACATGGAGTTCGTCACCAAGATCAACTACAGCGCATATTTCTACTGCGCCAAGGTTGCCCAGCACGTGATGAAACTCCAGACCGCCGTGGATCCCGAGTACTTTGCGGATATCATCCAGATCAACAGCAAGAGCGGTCTGGAAGGCAGCAAGGCCAACTTCGCATACGCCGGCAGCAAGTTCGGCGGCATAGGTCTCACCCAGTCTTTCGCCCTCGAACTCGCCCCCTACCGCATCAAGGTGAACAGCATCTGCCCCGGGAACTTCCTGGACGGTCCGCTGTGGAGCGACCCGGTGAAGGGCCTCTATGTACAGTATCTCAATGCAGGCAAGGTGCCCGGCGCAAAGACCGTGGAGGATGTGAAGGAGTACTACCTCAGCAAAGTTCCCATGCACAAGGGATGCAATCCTCTGGACGTGACCCGTGCAATCCTCTACGCCATCGAGCAGACCGGCGAGACCGGCCAGGCCATTCCGGTAACAGGCGGCCAGGTCATGCTTGCCTAGGCTTTTTTGCCGGAGTCATTTTCCGGCTCGCTGAAAAAAGGCTTCGCCGGATAAATGCTCCGACAAAAAGATCAGAAAAAGAAAACTAACGGAAATATGAAAACAAAAGCAGTACGTCTTTACGGAAAAGATGATTTGAGGCTGGAAGAATTCGAGCTTCCTGCAATCAAAGAAGACGAGATCCTCGCAAAAGTAATCAGCGACGACATCTGCATGTCTTCCTACAAATCCGCGCATCAGGGACCGGAGCACAAGCGTGTTCCCAATGACGTGGCGGAGAATCCTACCATCATCGGACACGAATTCGCCGGTGTCATCGTGGAAGTCGGAAAGAAATGGCAGGATGAATTCAAACCCGGGGACAGGTTCAGCATCCAGCCCGCAATCAACTATCCCGACGGCCCCGTAGGCATACTCTCGGCCCCCGGTTACTCATACAAGTATTGCGGAGGCGACGCCACCTATGTCATCATCCCCAACGAGGTGATGGAGCAGAAGTGTCTCTTCCGCTATTTCGGCGACGCCTTCTACCCTGCTTCTCTCAGCGAACCTATCAGCTGCGTGATCGGCGCTCTCCACGCGCACTACCACACGACTCCCGGCTCGTATGAGCACAAGATGGAAATCAAGGAAGGAGGCAAACTGGCCCTGCTCGCAGGCGTCGGCCCCATGGGTCTTGCAATGATCAACTATGTGCTGCACCGCGAGGGCCCGGTTCCTTCCCTGTTTGTAGTTACGGATATCGACCAGAGCCGCCTGGACCGTGCAGAATCCCTTTATACTAAAGAGATGTTTGCGAAGCGCGGGATTGACATCCACTACGTGAACACCGGCAGCGGCGATCCGGTTGCGACCCTGAAGGAGCTTTCCGGAGGTACAGGCTACGACGATGTCGTGGTAATGGCCCCCGTGCCGGCGGTTGTCGAGCAGGCTGACGCCATCCTCGGCTTCGACGGCTGCCTGGACTTCTTCTCCGGCCCCAAGAGCCCGGACTTCAGTGCCAAGTTCAACTTCTACAACGTGCACTACGAAGCCCATCACATTGTGGGAACCAGCGGCGGCAACACCGACGACATGCGCGAAGCCATCGACCTGATGGGCAAGGGGATGGATCCAGCCGGACTCATCACCCACATCGGAGGCCTCAACACTGTAGTGGATACCACTCTCAACCTGCCGTCCATTCCCGGAGGCAAGAAGATGGTTTACACGCAGCTGACGATGCCTCTCACCGCGATCGCCGACTTCGGAAAAATCGGCAAACCGGTTTACGATGAGCTTGACCGCTTGTGCAAAGCCCATAACGGTCTTTGGAACGCAGAAGCCGAGAAGTATCTCCTCGCAAACGCAGATAAATTATGAAACAACTGGACGTTAAACTCATGCATCCCGCAGAACAGATCGCCATCATCATCGGGCGCATCTACCGCAGCGGGATGACCACCACCTCCGGTGGCAATCTTTCCATCATGGATGAAAACGGGGATATGTGGATTACCCCCGCAGGAATAGACAAAGGGTCGCTTACTCCCTCCGACATCATGTGCGTCAAGGCAGACGGCACCATCATAGGGCCGCACAAGCCTTCGTCGGAGTATCCTTTCCACAGGGCGCTTTACAAAATCCGCCCGGGCCTTCACAGCGTCATCCACGCCCATCCTCCGGGACTGGTCACCTTCAGCATCACCAAGAAGGTCCCGGACACCTCCATCCTGCCACAGGCCCTCGGTGTATGCGGCCCCATAGGTTTCGCACCCTACGCCCTCCCCGGCAGCGAACTTCTGGGCGAGAAGATCGCCGGCGAGTTCGCAAAGAATCAGGATTACAAGGCGGTGATCATGGAGAATCACGGAGTGGTGCTGATGGGCGAAGACATCGCCGACGCCTACCAGCGTCTGGAAACCCTGGAACTTTGCGCACGCACCATTCTCAACGCTGACACCCTGGGCACTCCGAGATATCTCAGCCCGGATCAGATCCAGCATCATACGCAGGCCGTTCACAACAGTTTCCAGCATTTCATGAATGTCGAGCATCCCTCCGACGAAAGGGCCATCCGCACCGAAATATGCAACATAGTGCGCCGCGCCTGCACCCAGGGGCTGATGAGTTCTTCATACGGCACGGCTTCGATCCGCTGGAGAGGCAACGACTTCCTCATCACTCCCGCCAACGTGCAGCGCTGGGACATGGAGCCAGGCGAAATCGTGCAGGTGAAGGACGGAATGATCGAGGCGGGCAAGACTGCCAGTCGCAGTGTCGCACTGCACTACGAAATATACAAGCGCAATCCGAAGATCAACTCCATCATCCTTACCCAGACGCCTTCGCTGATGGGATACTGCTGCACCGAAGAGAAATTCGACGTGCGCACCATTCCTGAGAGCTGGATTTTCCTTCAGGACGTTCCGAAATTCCCCTTCGGGAGCCAGTACGACAATCTGAACGAACTCGCTGAGGAATTCAAGAGCCGTCCCTGCGTGATGCTGGAGAACGATTCGGTCGTGGTGACCGGCGACAAGCTGATCAACACCTTCGACCGTCTGGAAGTGGCCGATTTCAGCGCACGTTCCCTCATAATGGCAGCGCCCATAGGCAAATTGTCCCCGATCACCGACGAGGAGATCGAGGACCTCAGGGTTGCATTCCACGTAGGGGAAGCCTAATTCAATTTGTAATACATTGCAAGGATGGCAGCAAACCATCTGGAAGGCAGCAACCTTTTTGCAAAAACAGAGAGTTTCTGAATCGGAGACGCTATGACATAATGATATGCCGGATGCCCGGATTTCACGATCCGGGCTATTTTTTTCGCAAGATACTCCGGCTTTAGGCCTGTCTGCTCATCATGCTCTATACCGGCAAGCGATGCTGCATATTTCGGATAAGCGGCATGTACCCCCGGACAATCAGAGCTTTGACGTCTCGCGGTAAAGGACGTGCAGAAATCTCCCGGTTCGATGATGACGACTTTTATTCCCGTGTCCTTCAGTTCCAGACGCAGGGCCTCGCAGTATCCTTCCATGGCAAATTTACTTGCAGAATACAAGCCCTGGAACGGCAGGCCCATCAGCCCCCCGATAGAGCTGAAACATATTATCTTGCCGGAATGCCGCTCCCGCATTTCAGGCAAAATATAATGGAGGAAACGAACCATTCCCAGCCAGTTGACATCCATCTGATTCCTGGCTTCTTCGATTGAAGCGAATTCCAGAGGTCCTCCGTATCCCATCCCGGCATTGTTTATAAACACATCGATGCAGCCTTCTGTGTCAATCACTTTCTTCACGACAGATTCAACATCCTTATCCGATGTAACATCAGCCTTGATATACTCAACCTCCGGCAGAAAATCCTCGCAATGCCTATAAGTTCCGTATACCTTGTTTCCCTCGGCTGAAAGTTGCGCTGCCATAGCCCGTCCGAAACCGGAACTGATGCCTGTAATCAAAACTATCATTTTATAATCTCCAGTTTTCTGAATATTCCCGTAAGAATGTCTATAGCCTTGTCCAATTGGTCCTGCGTATGTGTAGCCATAAGGGCAAAGCGGATAATTACCGAATTCTCCGGAACTGCCGGAGGAATTACCGGAGTGACGAACACGCCTTCATCCAAGGCCATTTTGACTGCCGTGAGGCACTTTTCCATATCTCGGACGAACAATGGGATTATCGGTGACTGCGTATGTCCTATATCGAAACCGCGCTCACGAAAAACCGCATGAGCGTGATTGGTCAGATTCCAAAGATGCCGGATGCGTTCCGGTTCTTCTTCCATGATATCTATTGCCTTGCTCACGGCGGCAACATTTGCAGGAGGCATGCTCGCACTGAAAATCAGAGACCTTGAATTATGTTTCAGATAATTGATTACAGTATGGTCTCCGGCGATGAATCCTCCAAGAGAGCCGAAAGACTTTGAGAAAGTTCCCATGATCAGGTCCACCTTGTCGGCAAGTCCGAAGTGGCTGGCTGTTCCGCGCCCCCCTTCTCCAATGACACCAAGGCCGTGGGCATCATCTATCATCAGCATTGCATCGTATTGTTCACACAGACGCACCAACTCGGGCACGGGAGCGATATCTCCTTCCATTGAATAAACACCGTCCACCACGATCAGTTTGGGCGCGTTGTCGGGAACGGTCGTGAGTTTGCGTTCAAGGGCAGCCATGTCATTGTGCGCAAACTTTAGAACCTTGCTGAAAGAAAGGCGGCTGCCATCTATTATGCAGGCGTGGTCGCGTGCATCGAGAAAGATATAACCCCCACGGAAACCAAGTGCAGATACAACTCCCAAATTAACTTGAAAGCCTGTGCTGTATGTAACAGCCTCTTCTTTTCCCACGAGACGGGCAAGTTTTTCTTCGAGTGCAAGGTGAATATCCAGCGTTCCATTCAAGAAGCGGGAGCCCGAGCAACTCGTGCCGTATTTTCTTATAGCTTCAATAGCGGCTTCTTTGAGCCGGGGATCGTCAGACAACCCGAGATAGGAATTGGATCCAAACATCATCACATCCCTTCCTTGCATCTTGACAACCGGATTCTGCCCTGATGATATAGGCTTGTAATAAGGGTATATGCCTTTAGTCTTTACTTCATCTGCCAAAGTGTATCCTGCACAGGCCGATGCAATGGCTTTGTTCATAACGGTTAGATTTATAATACACCGCGTAAATGTAATAAAAATCTGACAAACAATGCATTATCTCACCCTTTCGTATTCCTTTTTCGCCCTTTTTATCTGCCTGCGGAATTCTTTGTTTGTATTGACTTTGGCATAGGCGATGCTCGCCGCAGCGCGGCTGGCGTCCACGTCGCTCTGCCAATGGGCGCCGGCTATCACGCGGCTCTCGCCGTACATCCAGCCGCGGGCATAGAGTTCTTCCGCCCTTTCTGGTGCTACTTCCGCAAGCATCAGCGCGCAGCTCCATCCCCTGATGGTGTGCCCGGAAGGGTAGGACCCCTCGCCGCGGAGTTCATCATCCTCCCAAGGACAGAGGGTCTGCTCCCCGAAATAAACGAAAGGACGCAGACGGTGATAATACTTCTTGGGATGCACCCGGATCTGTTCTATGGTCTTGATTCCGTCATAGAGCAGCTTCCAGATCTGCGGCGTGCACTCGGGGGAAAGTTCCAGCCCTAGTGCTTCATTGAAAGTTGTAAATACGGTATCCAGCTGCCAGGCCGCATCGCGTGTCGCAATCCTTGCCCTGACCGGGGCTTTGCGCTGCTCCTTCCCCCAGAAATAGCGGAGAGAGTCGTAGGCGAACTCGGGAGAGCCGAATGCAGGAGGTGCCGGAAGGCACTTTACCAGATCCGGCATTTCTTCCATCGTGAAATACTTGGCACCTTGCCTGGCCGTGCCGCAGGAGGCCGTCATCACCAACAATGCCAATAAAAAAATCTTTTTCATAATACTATTCAATTAGTTTCCACCATAAAGGACCATTTCGTGTCTACTCAGCCATTTTTGCCGTCGCAGACACCACGGCGGCCGTTTCCGTGTCTGCACGGCCGTTTTCCTCGCCGCAGACACCAAATGGCCCGGATCCGTGGATACAACGCTGATATGCCAGACGCTCGTCGCCGCCTCCAGGACGGGCATTATCCGTGGGATGTCAGATTTATTGGCTAGCCGGACACTGTTCATTGTTCCAAATATAGTTAAAACCGGGCAATTATCTATCTACCACTCAATAACTTACAGAAAACAAATCGGCGGATTTCGCCGATTTGTTTCCAGCAACTGTCTGAATATCACCAACTTAGGTGCCCGGCTATTTATTGCAGACAAAGCGGCCGCAGCAGTAGCAGATGGCGGCGACGGCCATGCCGTTGATTGCAGGGAAGCCCCAGTGCACGAGGTTGGCGACGACGGCTCCGAGAACTACGCCGGCAACCGCGAACCAGTTGACGGTCTTGATCTCGACGCTGTCTTCCAGATATGCCTTGCGGCGCACAAAGTAGTCAAGAATGAGGATAATGCCTACAGGAGGAAGAGTACAGTTGAGCACGTTCAGCCAGCCGCAGAAGTTCCAGTAGAGCCACACTGCGGCAACAGTGCCGATAATTCCCGAGATGAGCACCATGGCTTTCTTGCTGAGCCCGAAGATGTTGCTGAGCCCGAGTCCGCCTGTGTAGAGTGCGTTGTCGTTCGTGGTCCAGATGTTAAGGCCGAGAACCAGCACTGCAAGATAGAAAAGATTGAGGTTGAGCATCACCTCGAAGATGTCGTTGCCGCCAACATAGATGCTGGAGACTGCGCCGAAGCAGAACATAAGGCTATTGCCGATGAAGAAGGCGACCACGGTAGTCCAGAGCCCGACCTTGCCGCTCTTGGCGAAGCGGGTGAAGTTGGGAGTCGCAGTACCTCCGGAAACGAAGCTTCCTACCACCAGACCGGCACCGGCGATGATGCCGAGGGTCTTGATGCCCTGATTGAACTGCTCGATCAGCCCGAGTTCACCGCGGTTTACCGCCATTATCATGGCCACTGTGCCGAGGATGGCGACTGCGGGAACGGCGATATAGCTGATGATGGTGAGACTCTTGATTCCGAAGTATGCCGTGCATGTCATGAGGACACCGGCAATCGCTACCATCAGATATCCCTGCCAGGGCATGTGGTCCGGAGTAACATCAAGGCCGAGAAGTTCCTTTGCTACCGGAATCGCGAACATGGCAAGGCCTACGCCGAACCATCCGATCTGGGTGAAACTGATCATTGCGCTGGGGAGCCAGCTTCCCTTCTTTCCGAAGCTCCTCTGCGCAAGCATGTCGAGGGAGAGTCCGCTCTCGGCTCCTATGAATCCGAGAGAACCGGTGTAAGCCGCAAGGATAAGACCGCCAAGGACAAGGGCCCAAACGAAGCCCCAGAAATTCAAGCCTGCGGCGAGCTGCTGCCCGACCCACATGCTGGCACTGAAGAAGGTGAAGCCAAGCATCACCATGAACATACTGAGGGTGCTCTTGCGCCCTGCGCGGTCTACCGCCTGTGTCGTGTAATCGACATCGAAGCCATTTTTGTTACTCATAATTTTTTGATATAAAGGTAATTTCTTTGATCCTGCGTTCCGCCGTCTCTTTCAGGTCGATGGAAGGAGCCCTGCGGCAAAGGTCCTGCTCCATCTCCCAGAGTTCCCGCAGGCCCTCCTGCGGAAGGGTGCCTAGCCCGGTCACCAGCAGCCACACGGCATAGTCGACGGGGCCGTCATACCCGAGTTTCTCCCCTACCAGAGCCGGGACATCTATGACATCCGCACGCTCCGCGATGCCGTGCCAGTACTCGAAGACCTCCTCGAAATGTACGGGGATCTCGTAGCGGCGCGCTCCCCCGTCGTAGATAATGCATTTCTCGAACAGGGCATCCTGATGCTCCATGACATAGCGCCTGAATTCGGGAGACACTATCCCGTCGTTCCAGCCGAAGTCGATGTCCGGCACGTTGATTCCGCTTACGCCCTTGTCCCTGTACACGGAGAAGATGCCCTCGTAGAAGAAGCACTCGAAGCCTTCGAACTCGGGGAAATAGGCTGATATCCTCTCGGCCATCCTTTCCATGAGGGGGATGGCGCGGGTGCCGCCTATAGTAAAGAATATAATCTTGCGTATGCTCCCTCCCTTGCGGCGGAAGCGGTCCACCACCTGGTCCAGGCAGAGGCGGAGGGTATCGCCGGTAGCGATGATGTCCCCGATCACGAGGGTGCGGTCGCGTGTGATGCGGAGTTTCTCGTATTTTATGTCTAGCCCGGTGATGACGTGCTCCTCGATGATGCGTTCGCAACTCAGGAAGTGGATATCCCTTACCCTGATACCCACCCTGTGGCATGCCTCCTCGATGGGATAGTTGAGACCGCCGCGGAGGATGGTGAGTATATCGACGTCGCCCTCCGAACCAGAAGGGAAAAGGTAACGGAGGGCGGCGACAGTTTCAGGGAGCATTGCTGAGTAGGAATCGAAGCCTACGACTTCGGGAGAGGCCATGAGGCGACGGGTCCCTGCCCCGCTGATTATGAAGTATTTGTTCTGGAACTGCGGAGCGCGCAGTTCGTATATGCTTGTGTCTTCTTGCAAACCGACATATTGAAGGCTTGCATTTCTTAAAGATGTGGACATAAAAAATCCCGATTAGAGCCAATCGGGATACAAATATAATTCAATTCCGGAAATGCTGCAAGAAAAAATCAATTTTCGTGAACATATCCGTCATCCTTGATATTCCATATAGGTATGAGCACGGAAAGGAATTTCCCACCAGTCCATGCTGCTCTGATGTCAAGACATCCAGGGCTGATAGTTGTAGTCGGAGCCAGGCTATCTGTGCGACTGATAATCCTGATATAAGGCAACCGGGCCGTAATGCCACAACTTACTGTCTTCGCGTTCCAGGAGACGATATGTACTCGAAGAGTAAAATCTTGAAAGGGCATCAATAGGGCTGATGTGTTCATCATCAGCAATGAAAGAGGCCACCGCAGCCACTTTCCCCGCCAAAAGAAGGTACAGGTTATTCTGTGTCACTTTCGCTCTCATAACGAAACCTCCTTCACACCATTGAATTTAAGGCATTTAAGAGCAGCCTCTATATGAAATAACATCTGGTCGACGAGGCTGTATGTCCTCAGTTCTGTAATAAGTTCCTGTTTGCTCAAAAGCCCTTGTTCATATAGAGCGAAAGCTGCATAAACCCGATCGTTGGCCACGGGACCATATACCAGATCATGGTTATGGATGAAGCCTCGCTGAGTTCGATTGGCGTGTACAAAATCGACCCAATCCTCCCCGGGCGGGTTGGAAAATATCAGGTAATCAAGTCCTTTCGCAGAAAGCTCATCAAAATCATAGGTATTGATATAACCAATCCTATGATTGACATCAAGCTTACGAACGACCCAATCTCTGGCTTGTTGCTCGGAAGTAGTCGTATAAAAACCGGCGCCGTAGTCAAGAGTGCGCCCAGGAACCAAAATATGAGGTTCCTTCACTATTTGAAGACTTCCGTGAAACAATATCATAATCCGATCTTTTCTTCAATTTCTTCCAAAATCCATGGCATCCCCTGAGTATGAAGCACTTCGTAATTGTCAGACAAATACTGCTTGATGCCATGCTGGTCGAATAGCTTAGAGGCGTATTCTCCAGAAATACCATGCTTATTCTTATATGACTCTATGCAGAATGCTATGAAAAAGAGTATGTCAGTATCATGCCTGCTCATATCGCAAAGGTATAAAAAGCACGGGAATAATACAAATCTGCCCCGGCACGAGGGTGTCGGGGAGATAATATTAAAAGGAACGTGACAATTCGCCAACTTGCTTTTTCTATTGTGGAAGATGCAAAGACCACGGCTACAATAGTGACAAGACGTTTCATCACTTCTTAATACACTATTTGTCCGGCTTAATCCGAAAAAACCGAATAGGCCGGGGTCCTCATATTGTATGATGAGCTCATCACGCTTCCATACGCACCTGTGCTGCGGATAGCAATCAAATCCCCACGCCTCGTTTCCGGAAGCACACGGTCTTCGGCCAGCACATCAGCACTCTCGCATATCGGGCCGGCTATATCGTAAAGACGTAGTTCTCGACCCTTGCCATCCAGATTCTCGATCTTATGATAGGCCCCATACAAAGCCGGCCGAAGAAGATCGTTCATACCCGTATCCAGTATCACGAAGGTCTTTTTCTCTCCCTCCTTAACCAGGATCACGCGCGAGATGAGTGATACGCACTGTCCTACTACTGAACGCCCCGGCTCAACATGCAGGTGCTGTCCCTGCCTCAACGGAAGATTCTCCCTGAGGGTACGGAACCATAAATCGAATTCCGGTATGGCATGGCTGTCAGGATTATGATAATCTATTCCGAGACCTCCTCCAAGATCGACATTCTCCACCATTATCCCTTCCTGTTCAAAAATATCGATAATTGCTTTGGCACTCCTACATTCATTTGCAAACACATTTTCCACATCCGTAATCTGGGACCCTATATGGAAATGCAGTCCCTTGAAAGTCAGGTGGGGGCACTTGCGCAGGATGTCTATTGCCTTTTGGATGAAACGCCGGGGAATGCCGAATTTATCCATTTCCAGCCCCGTGGTTATAAATTTATGCGTCTTTGCGTCCACTTCCGGGTTGATGCGCAACGAAACATTGGCCCGCATCCCCTCTTTTGCAGCCAACGACTCAATGATTTCCAGTTCTTCCAGCGACTCACAGTTGAAAGAGCCTATGCCTACTTTCATGGCATACACAATCTCGGCATCACTCTTACCCACTCCTGCAAACACTATCCCAGCGGGTTCCACGCCATTGACTATACTCCACTTCACCTCGTTGCCGCTCACACAGTCGATGCCTATGCCACGGTCCTTGATTATCTCCACAAGCCGTTTTTCCGTATTGGCCTTGATGGAATAGTGAACCGTAATGCCGTATTTACGCGAAGCTTCTACCATTGCATCGACAGTCCGGCGGAAAAGATCCATGTCGTAGTACCAGAACGGGGTCTCCAAAGTGGCAATCCTTTCAGGGTTCTTGAATTTCAGCATAATAACACTAATTAACCAACAAGGGCGCAAGATAAGAAAAATGGCCGGATATTACATCATCAGCCCCAGGATATCTTCTGCGACAAGTCCGTCGAAATAATCTGAAACATTCTCTGTCCGGAGAGCGGCGAGGATGACCTGCCCATCAAAACGCAGGCCGTTCAGGCGGGTTGCCAGGCCTTCGGCGGGGAGGTTGCCGAGGAAGTCGCCGCCGAAATGGACGTCTTTCAGAAGGCCGTGGCGGACGGACCAACTGAGTTCTACCGTGCCGCAGGAGAACTTGCGGGATGAGCGGAACTGCGCCTCCGGCGACTTGCCGTATATCCAGTCCCAGGTACGGAACTTTTCGTCCGCCATCCTGTCTATCGCATCCTGCTGTGCGGTATCCAGCGTCACCTCGGTATCCGCACCGGCAAGAATTCCGTGCAGGGCATCCTTCAATGCCAGCACATCGCGGAACCGGGGCAGAAACTCGCGCAGGTTTGCGACCTTGCTCCGCACCGAGGCGATGCCGGAGGCCGCCATCTTGCTGCCGGGCACGGACAGGACTTCCCGCAGGGTTTCCAGGTCCACGTCGAACATCAGCGTGCCGTGCACCATCAGGCGGTCCTTCCAGACGCGCTTGGCATAACCCGAGCATTTGCGGCCTTCCACCATTATGTCGTTGCGGCCGCTGAGCTCTGCGGGAACTCCGAGTACGCGCAGGGCGTTGACCACAAAGTGCAGATAATCGGGATAATCCGCATTGAGGTCCCGGGACTTCCCTACTATAGTATAATTAAGGTTCTGAAGGTCGTGGTAGACCGCTCCACCGCCGGTCACCCTGCGCGCGAGCGCGATTCCTTTGGATTCAAGATAAGGCAGGTTCACCTCCGCATATGCGCTCTGGTTCAGGCCGATGATGACGGAGGGGGCATTGCGCCAGAGGTAGAAAACGGGCTCGTCCAACGGCAGATTCTCCAGGACGAACTCGTCGAATGCCATATTCCGGCAGGCATCCGTGCAATTATTTATAAGATATCTCATTGCCAGCCGCAGAATTGCCTGATTGCAGGTATGATAAACTGTTTCATCTCAGGGTAAACCGGCTGGTGCTTCCCGGGATAGGAGATGCCGGATTTGCCGTAATGGAGCGCGAATTCAGGGCCCTGCCGCACCGTTTCGTCCGACTCCGCGAAGAAAGCGATGGTCATATCCTTTTCTTCCTGCGTGAGGTCATCGAACTCCACCTCTTCGAGGGCCTCGTATCCCCGGCACATCTCTTCAGTTATGAAGAAAGACTTCGCACCGTCTTCGCGCGGGCTGAGGTACTGCATTTCGGACGGGAGTTCGCGCAGGAATGCCGCAATGTGGAAGGTGGGATTGACGAGGGCCTTGCGCCAGCCACGCAGTTTCTGCGCCCAGAACCCTCCCAGGGAGTGCCCCACTATCAGGTCCGGACGGTATTCCTGACATATTGACTGCAAAAATGTCAGCGCCTTGTCAGGCTCCGGAGGCACGTCGGGAGCGAGCACCTCAGCCCCTTTCACGAGGATACGGAGCTGGTCCGCCATCTTGTAGCGGCCGGACGAGGCAAGCCCGTGGATGAACAGAATACGCTGGCTCATTTCTTGCAGTAAATATTATAAAGTATCCGCAAAAATAACTAAATTTGCGCTGCTTTTGGTTAGAAATCTATCAATTACTTTATAACTATGGTAAATTACAAAGATCTTGGCCTTGTGAACACCCGCGAGATGTTCGCAAAGGCCGTCAAGGGCGGTTACGCCATCCCCGCATTCAACTTCAACAACATGGAGCAGCTCCAGGCCATCATCCAGGCCGCCGCAGAGACCAAGAGCCCGGTCATCCTCCAGGTTTCCAAGGGTGCGCGCAACTATGCCAACCAGACCCTTCTCCGCTACATGGCGGAAGGTGCTGTAGAATATGCAAAGGAACTCGGCTGGGAGCATCCCCAGATCGTTCTCCATCTCGACCACGGCGACAGCTTCGAGCTTTGCAAGAGCTGCGTTGACATGGGCTTCAGCTCCGTCATGATCGACGCATCTTCTCTCCCTTACGAAGAGAACATCGCCCTCACCCGCAAAGTTGTCGAGTATGCACACAAGTACGATGTCACCGTCGAGGCCGAACTCGGCGTTCTCGCAGGCGTAGAGGATGAGGTTTCCGCAGAGGAATCCCACTACACCCGTCCCGAGGAAGTCATCGACTTCGCTACCCGTACCGGCTGCGACTCCCTCGCAATCTCCATCGGCACCAGCCACGGTGCATACAAGTTCAAACCCGAGCAGTGCACCCGCGACCCCAAGACCGGCCGTCTGGTACCTCCGCCCCTCGCATTCAACGTTCTCCACGAAATCGAGAAGAAGCTTCCCGGTTTCCCTATCGTCCTCCACGGATCCAGCTCCGTTCCCCAGGAATATGTCGACATCATCAACCAGCATGGCGGCAAGCTCCCCGATGCAGTAGGTATTCCCGAGGAGCAGCTTCGCGAGGCTTCCAAGAGCGCTGTCTGCAAGATCAACATCGACTCCGACAGCCGTCTTGCAATGACCGCAGCAGTCCGCAAGGTATTCGATGAGAAACCCGGCGAATTCGATCCTCGCAAGTACCTCGGCCCCGCCCGCGACGAGATGAAGAAACTCTACATGCACAAGATCATCAACGTTCTTGGCAGCGACGGCAAGGCAGAGTAATCTTCGGCTACTTGAAAGAAAAAGGTTCCAGGCAATCCCCGGAACCTTTTTTTATGCTCCGTAGAGCCGTTCGTCAGCGAAGGACCAGAAGCTGGTGTCGCAGACTATGACATGGTCGAGGAGGATGATGTTGAACGAAGAACAGGCCTTTCGCAGTTGCGCCGTGCAGACGATGTCGTTGTGGGACGGATGAGGATCGCCGGAAGGATGATTGTGCACCAGCGCTATCGATGTGGCGCAGCGCTCCACGCAGGCCTGCATCACCAGACGATTGTCTATCACCGTGGTATCCATCCCTCCCGAAGTCAGTTTCTGCTTGCCGACAAGTCGGTTGTTCTTGTTCAGGAACAGCACCCACAGTTCTTCATGGGTCAGCCCCTTCATCGACGGCACCATCAGCTCATAGATGCGGCGGGGAGTGTTCAGGGGCACATCACCGCGCCGCGCCTCTTCCTCCAGAAAACGCCTCCCGAGTTCAAACGCCGCCATTACCGAACAGGCCTTGTCCGGCCCTATTCCGGGCAGTTTCTGCATGGACTGCATGGACATGCAGAACAGTTTCGTCAGCCTTCCTTCCGCCATATTCAGCAGACGGTGCGCCAAATCCAGCACCCCCGATTCCCTTGTGCCGCTGCGCAGCAGCACAGCCAGCAGTTCCGCCTCGCTCAGGGCGGCGGCCCCCTTTGAGAGCATCTTCTCCCGAGGACGTTCGCTCTCACACAATTCCTTGATCTTCATGGCTGCAAGAAAAGCATTTCAACAGTGGAAATCAATCAAAAAAATGCGACAGTGACATAAAAGCGGGCAACGATTTTTTCGCTTATGCCAAAGTGCGGAAACAGAAGGAATTGCATTTCGGAGGAATAAACGATTCAAACGTTTAAGTGACGAACGGAAGCGTCTGTTGATAACTTTGTGGAAAAAAATGTAAAACAATGGAATAAAGTGGAAAAATTTTACTACCTTTGTGCCATTGCGTATACGAATTATGGTCACTTTCATCGGAGAATATACTTCCAAGATCGACGACAAGGGGAGAATGGTCTTCCCTGCGCCGCTCAAGGGCGTATTACCGCCGGGAAGCGACATGAGGTTTGTCATTAAGAAAGATCTTTTCGAACCCTGCCTGCAGATGTACACCATGGAAGAATGGGAACACACCAGCGCAGAGGTAAAGAGCAAGCTCAATTTCTTCAACAGACAGCACGCAATATTCTGGAGGGAATATATGCGCGACCGTGACGTGGTGGAGCCCGACGTCAAACTCGGGCGAATCACCGTGTCGCGCAAACTTCTTGATGCCATAGGTGTAACCAAAGAAGTGGTTTTCTCCGGCAATGACTTCAAGATCGAGATCTGGGCCAAGGAAGAATTTGAGAAGCGTAGAATCCCGAACGAAGAATACATTGCCATTGCAGAAAGCCTTTCCGATAAATAGGAAGGAGACCTGCAATGAGCGTGTACCATAACCCAGTCCTTCTCCAAGAGAGCGTTTCCGCACTTATAACCAACCCCGACGGCTGCTATGCAGACGCCACTTTCGGCGGCGGCGGTCACAGTGCGGAGATCCTGAAGAGGCTCAGCCCGAAAGGCAGCCTGATGGCCTTCGACCGCGATGCCGATGCCGCGGCCAACGCTCCGGCCGACAGGCGCTTCACCCTGATACACAACAATTTCAGATTTATACACAACTACACCCTCCTGAACCATCCGGAGGGACTTGACGGCATCCTGGCAGACCTGGGAGTGTCGTCGCACCAGTTCGATACGGCGGAAAGGGGCTTCTCTTTCCGCTATAGCGCCCCGCTCGATATGCGAATGAACGTGCAGGGCGACAAGACTGCAGCGGACATTGTCAATTCGTATACGCAAAACGAGTTGGAAAAGATCCTCAAAGTCTATGGTGAGATTGATAATGCGCACAAAGTCGCCGGGCTTATCACCGCTGCCAGGCAGCAGAAGCCCATCCTCACCACCGACGACCTCGACAATGCCCTTGCAGCAGCCCTGCCGTCTTTCGCCGAGCACAAATTCCTTGCGAAGGTCTACCAGGCCCTCCGCATCGAAGTCAACCAGGAAATGCGGGCCCTCGAGAAGTTCCTCGAAGGAGCCGCGGCGTCCCTCAAGAAGGGCGGCCGCCTGGTCGTCATCACCTATCACTCCCTCGAAGACCGCATGGTGAAGAACTTCTTCCGCTCCGGCAACATCGAAGGAGAGCTGAAAAAAGACATCTACGGAAGGAGCGAAGCACCGCTCAGACCTCTCGGAGGCAAGCCGGTGCTACCTTCCGAAGATGAGATTGCAAACAATACCCGCGCCCGCAGTGCGAAGATGCGCGCGGCCGAAAAACTCTGACGCATGGAACAGAAACGCAAATGGAAGGTCTCCGACCTTTGGGAACTCCTCCGCAACGGCTTCTCCGCGATCATCACGGGGAACCTCCTACTGCGTCTCAATGCGGGCAGGTATTTCATCCACATCGCCTACACCTTCTTCCTTTTCGCGGTATTGATCTTCGAGAGCCTGGTGGCCGAGAACGCCCTCAGCAAGGTGGAGAAGAACAAAGCCAGGATCAAGGAGATGGAAATAGTATACTCCGACAAGACTTTCGCGGTGGCTTCGATGAGTCGCCGCAGCGAGGTCGAGAAGAGACTTGAAGCAATGGGGTCCAAGGTAAAAGAGCCCGAGAAACAGGCAATAGAGATAGACTAGCATGGAAGAGAACGAGACAAGGCAGTTGCCGCAGCAGAGCACCAAGAAGAAGAGGGACAGAATCGGAATGGTCCTCTACATCTTCTATGTCCTCCTGCTGATCCTCACCGTGCTCGTAATAGCCAAGCTCGTATACTTCCAGCTCATCTGGAAACCTGAACCCAGGATTGCGGGAGCCCTCACTCCAAGCATAGTGAAGCGCACGGTGGAACCGGTCCGCGGAAACATCATCGACTGCAACGGGCGGCTGCTCGCCATGTCCTACCCCATCTACGACATCCACATGGACTGCACTGTCATGAAGGCGGAGTACGGCAAGATGAAAAACCGCGAGAAGGGGCAGATGAAGGAACAGGAATGGATGGAAAAGGCCAGGCTGCTGTCGCAGGGGCTCGCAGAGCTTGTGCCCGGAACGAATGCGGAGAAAATGTTCAGCCAGATTAAGGAAGGCCGCGCAAGGGGCAGGAAATATCTGCCTGTCGCAAAAGGCGTCGACCGCAGCACGATGCTCAAGATCAAGGACCTGCCTCTCTACAAGGAAGGAGCCAACAAGGGAGGGATGATCGTGGAGACCCGCAACGTTCGCAAATACCCCTACGGAAGACTCGCACGCCGCACCATAGGATTCGTCCGCGACAACAAAGGCCTCCCCGAAGAGGAGATCAAGGGCAATCCCGGCCTTGAAGGGCGCTACGACGCTATCCTTCACGGCAAGGACGGGCGCGAATACCTCAAGCAGACCGACCGCGGCAGGGTGCGCAACTATGACAGCAGCTATGTGCGCGCCGTGGACGGGAAAGACCTCCGCACCACCCTCAACATCGACTACCAGGACGTGGCCGACAGGGCGCTGCGCGAGCGCATCGATTCACTTGAAGACCTCAACGGGGCCTGCCTCGTGCTGATGGAGGTCAAGACCGGCGCAATCCGCGCCATGGTCAATCTCTCCAGGGACCCCAACCGCGGGAATTCATTCGAGGAGATCACGAACTTCGCCATAGGCCGCCGCTGCGAGCCCGGCTCGGTGTTTAAGACGGTGACCCTTCTCAGCGTTATGAGCGACGGCATCTACAAGAGCCTGGACGAGACCATCCCGACCAACCACGGCATAGTCAAGAACACCAAGATGAAGCAGGATGTCCACATTCTCGACTGGGAACGCGAACATAAGACGAAGGAAATCAGCATCCTCGACGGATTCAAGATATCATCCAACTACGTTTTCGGCACCCTCGCCGTGCAGAACTACGCCGCAAATCCCCGCCAGTATGTCGAGAAAGTATATTCCTACGGTCTGGGCGACTCCTTCGATTTCGACCTCGAAGGCCTGCTCACTCCCCTGATTCCGGATCCGAAGTCCAAGATGTGGTCCAACACCACTCTCGGCACTATGGGATTCGGATATGCGACCGAGGAAACTCCGCTTCATATCCTGACATTCTACAACGCCATCGCCAACAAGGGGCGCATGGTCAAGCCATATCTGGTGGAGGACATAGAAAAGGCCGGCACTGTCACCGACCGCAGGGGGCCCAGCGTGCTGAACGCATCCATCTGCTCACGGGCCATCGCCGACACAATGACCAGGGCACTGCTTTCCGTCACCGAAGAGGGAACGGCCCGCAGGCTCAAGAACGCGAAATGCAAGGTCGCCGGAAAGACCGGCACATCCTTCGCCACATTCGAAAACGGACAGTATAGCGACGCCGCCGGACGCAGGCAGTACCAAGGCACCTTTGTGGGATACTTCCCCGCCGAAGACCCTCAATACAGCGTTATCTGCGCCGTATATTCGAAACCCACGCGTACCAGCTACCAGGGCGGCGGAATTCCCGCTTCAGTAATCAAGACGCTGGTAGACTATGTATATGTGAACGACCCCAGATTCAGGGAAAAACTGCCGAAGAAATGAAACTTGAAAACATCATAAAGAACACCGGAGCGAGCATACTCCACGGAGATGCAGGAACGGATATCGCAAGCATAACCAGCGATTCCCGCAAGGCATGCCCCGGCACCCTGTTCATTGCAGTCAAGGGTTGCAATGCCGACGGGCACGCCTATATCCAGGACGCAATCGCGAAGGGTGCGGCGGCCGTCGTGGACGCCGACCGCAGAGGCCTGGCCTTGTGCGCCGACAATTTCTACGGTCATCCTTCCCGCAAGCTCCAGCTCGTCGGAATCACCGGAACGAACGGCAAGACCACCACGGTCACGCTGCTCTATCACATGTTCCGGAATCTGGGTTATGAATGCGGCCTGCTCTCGACCATAGCGAACTATGTCGGCACCCGCCGCAGCGAGACCGCGAACACCACCGCAGACCCCATCACCATCAACTCGCTGCTTGCGGAGATGGTGGAGGCCGGCTGCCAGTACTGTTTCATGGAGGTCAGTTCCATAGGGATTGAGCAGGAGCGCACCGCCGGTCTCCAGTTCAAAGTCGGCATCTTCTCGAACCTGACACACGACCATCTGGACTACCACAAGACTTTTGCCGAGTACCTCCGCTGCAAGAAGCTCTTCTTCGACGGCCTTGGCAAGAACGCCACCGCGATCATCAACGCCGACGACAAGAACGGAAGCGTCATGGTGCAGAACTGCGCAGCAAAAACCATGACATACTCCTGCAGGGGTGCTGCCGACCATCGCTGCAAGATCCTGGAAGAAAGTTTCGAAGGAATGCTGCTGCGCATAGACGGCACTGAAGCTTGGACCAAGCTCACCGGAAGGCACAATGCCTACAATATACTGGCGATTTACTGCACGGCGCTCGCCCTCGGCACACCGGCGGAAGAAGCCCTGCTTGCCATAAGCAAGCTGGAGCCGGCTCCCGGACGCCTTGAAACCCTGCACGGCCCCCGCGACCTTGCGGTAGTGATAGACTACGCCCATACGCCCGACGCTCTGGAGAACGTGCTGGAGACCCTGCGCGACATTTCTCCAGAACGCGAGCTGGTCTGCCTGTTCGGATGCGGCGGCGACCGCGACCGGAGCAAGCGCCCCGAAATGGCCGCCATAGCCGAGAAACTTGCCGACCGCGTATTCGTCACTTCCGACAACTGCCGCACCGAGGACCCGGATGCGATAATAGAGGAAATCAAGACGGGTTTCACGAAATCCGGACTGCTGAAGGCGGTATGCATCACGGACCGCAAAGAAGCCATAAAGGCCGCCATTACTCTTGCAAAGCCTTCTTCCACGATCCTGATTGCAGGCAAGGGCCACGAAACATACCAGATCATCGGAACGACCAAGCATCATTTCGATGAACGCGAGATAGTTAACGAGTTTTTTGAACTGTTGAAGTAATGCTGTACCATTTATTCAATTATTTGCAGGACACGGGATTCCCCGGAATCCGGCTGATGACCTACCTCTCTTTCAGGGCTATGGCCGCCATCGTGCTGAGCATGCTGATCGCCTTTTTCGCAGGTGGCCGCATCATCCGATGGCTGCAGCGCAAGCAGATCGGCGAAAGCATACGCGACCTCGGCCTTGCGGGCCAGATGGAGAAGAAGGGCACCCCGACCATGGGTGGAATCATCATTCTGGTTTCGCTGCTGGTTTCCGTACTGCTGATATGCGACCTCAGCAACATCTATATCCAGCTGCTGGTCCTGACGACGGTATGGTGCGGCGGAATAGGCTTCACCGACGACTATATCAAGGTGTTCAAGCACAACAAGGAAGGGCTATCGGAGAAGGGGAAACTCGTGCTCCAGTTCGGCCTCGGCCTGATAGTGGCCCTGACCGTATGCATCAGCCCGGACATTCCCACCGACCAGCTGGTCACCACCATCCCCTTCGTAAAGGCGCACGAGTTCGACTATTCCTGGCTTTCCCCTTTCAAAGGGCAGCTTGGGGTGTACTGCTCCTGGGGCATCTACATGATAATGATCATCGTGGTGATCCTCGCCTGCTCCAACGGAGTGAACCTCACCGACGGCCTTGACGGTCTTTCGGCCGGCACATCCTCCCTGGTAGCGGTGGTGATCGGCCTGCTCGCATACCTTTCCGGCAACGTACTGAATTCGGAATACCTCAATATCATGTATATCCCCGGCACCGGAGAGATCGCCATCTTCATGGCCGCCCTGGTCGGCTCCCTGATAGGATTCCTCTGGTACAACACCTATCCCGCACAGGTCTTCATGGGAGACACAGGCAGTCTCACCATCGGTGGCATCATAGGAGTAAGCGCGGTGCTCATCCGCAAGGAACTCCTCCTCCCCCTGCTCTGCGGCATTTTCTTCATGGAAAGCCTCAGCGTGCTGATACAGAAGTACTATTTCAAATATACCAAACATAAATATGGAGAAGGCCGCCGCGTATTCCGCATGGCGCCACTCCACCATCACTACCAGAAGAAGGACATGCCGGAACCTCGCATAGTCACGCGTTTCTGGATAGTCGGAATCATCCTGGCGGTAGGAACACTTGCATTGTTGAAGATTAGATAAAACACACTATATGAACAGAATGGTCATTCTCGGCGGGGCCGAGAGCGGAGTAGGAGCTGCAGTGCTCGCAAAGGTGAAGGGATTCGACGTTTTCCTTTCCGACAACGGCAGCATAAAGGAAGAATACATCAAGACCTTGCGCGAATGGGACATCCCCTTCGAGCAGGGAGGGCATACGGAGTCTCTGATACTGAACGCCGACGAGGTAGTAAAGAGCCCGGGCATCCCCTCCACGGCCCCGATGGTACGGAAACTCACCGAGCAGGGTACGCACATCATTTCCGAGATAGAATTCGCGGCGCGCTACGACAGTGCCAAGAAAGTGTGCATCACCGGCTCGAACGGCAAGACGACGACCACCAGCATCATCTATTACCTGCTGCAGAACGCCGGACTCAACGTGGGCCTCGGAGGAAATATAGGCAAGAGCTACGCGATGCAGGTGGCGACCGAGAAGCACGACTACTACGTGCTGGAAATCAGCAGTTTCCAGCTGGACAACTGCTACGATTTCCGTCCGGACATCGCCATCATCACCAATATCACTCCCGACCATCTCGACCGCTACGACTACAACTTCGAGAACTATATTCGCGCCAAGTTCCGCATTACGCAGAACCTGCGCCCGGAGGACTGCTTCATCTTCGACTCCGACGACGCCATCACCATCGAGCATCTCGACAAGATAGTGCTCCAGGCAAAGATGCTGCCCTTCACCCAGAAGACGGAGGTCAAGCAGGGCGCGTTCCTGCGTGACGACAGGATTGTGGTGCGCTACGAGCAGAGCGAAAGCGAGATCTACCTGAAGGAGCTTGCGCTCGGAGGCCGCCACAACATCTACAAC
>R22__coassemble_270_pt1 | contig 38698 bp, 49 predicted proteins | sample R22__metabat2_high_PE_057 | metagenome-assembled genome bin R22 | reverse complement strand
CCGCGCCTTCACAATCTTACACCCTTGTTGCACTGTTCACTTGAATCGGGGTTTTCTACAAAGGTAGCGGGCCTTAACGAATGCTTTGTGGCGGATTCCACCACAAAGGGCTGATTTATAAGGATATTCCGAAAGGAATTGATACCTTTGCGGGTGAGATGCGCCGATTTGCCGTCATACCCATACTCCTTCTCTCCTGCTCATTATGGGCACAGGAACCCCGTTTTGTCAACTACAGTTCGGCCGACGGGCTGCCGTCCAATACAGTCTATGCCATCGCGCAGGACGCAGATGGCTATCTGTGGATAGGCACCAGAAACGGACTTGCAAGTTTCGACGGAGTACAATTCAAATCTTGGAAGGAATATGGCAGGGTGAATGCCCTGGCGGTGGACAAGGAGGGTCGGCTGTGGATTGGGACTACGGATGGGCTCAGGGTGAGAGATTCTTCGCCTTCGGCTCAGAATGACAGAAGGCCGGCTCAGAATGACAGAAGGCCGGCTCAGAATGACAGGGTGGAAGGCAACATCCGGGCACTTCTGTGCGATTCCGAAGGGTATATCTGGGCTACCGTCGGGGATACCCTGCTGCTGAAACTCTCTTACAAGGATGGCATCCGGGAGGAGGCCCGGTGCTGGTACGACAAGCGAGATTCTGAAGGAGATTACCCCTATTATCAGATATTTGAGGCCCGGGACGGAAAACTCTGGCTTGCGGGCCGGATTGTCCGTTTTCAGTACGTTGAAGACAGAGTCAGCCCTCAGGTTGAGCATCCATTCGGCGATGGCGGATTCTGCGTCGGCAGTTTCGCAGAGACCGAAGGTAAACTCTATGCCTTTGATGACCACACATCTCTTCTGTATACCTATGAGGACAGAAAAGTCACTTTGCACGGCCGCCTTCCAATAGCCCATGCCCGGCTCCTTACAGACAGCAAAGGCCGCCTCTGGGCCGCCGGCTCGTATGGCATCGGGCCGGTGAATATCGAAAAGCCGGAAGATACACCTGTCTATAAAACACCGTCCACAGAACTCTACTGCCTGTTTGAAGACCGCCAGGGCAATATCTGGGCAGGAGGCGACAACGGCCTCTCCGTGCTTTCTTCTGCTTTGCAGCAGGTGAAGCCCGTCTCTTCCGCCCAGGTATCTGCCCTTATGGAGGATCACAGCGGAAAGCTCTGGATCGGGACGGCCGAAAACAGGGTGTCAAGTTTGTATGAAGACAGCACCGGCACCGTTTACGTGGGCCTCTGGAACAACACCGGATGGGAGGTATGGAAGAATGGGAAAATGCTGCACAAGGACCGTCTCTCAGGCCCTCTTCCCGAAGAGCAGACAGAAGCACGGCACCTTGACGGGGCCAACTGGATTTCGGATTTTCTGGAAGACAGCCGGGGCCGGTTCTGGATAGTAACATGGGAAGGCGTAGGTCTCAATCAGTGGGACAGAAAAGAGCGGCGCAGCCTGCCTCCCCGTTGGCTGAGCCCCTTCCGCTATCCTTCGCCGAAGGTGGACTCCAGCATCTACGTAAGTTCCAGGCTCGGGAGCCGCATAATCGAAGACCTGCAGGGCAATCTGGTCTATGCCACCACCCAGGCCGGGCTGAATATCATTGATTCGGAGACCGGCCTTGTGACAAAGTACTATAAGGGCAATTCGAGTATTCCGGACGATTATGTAACCGACCTCTGTCTTTCCCCGGACGGCACGGTTTGGGCCGCCACCCGCAGCGGGCTGTGGAGTCCCTCCGGCAGGCAATACCTGGATGGCATGCTGGTGCAGTCGGTGGAGGCTGATTCCGCAGGCAGGCTATGGGCTGGAACTGAAGACGGACTATATTTCATAGACACTGACGGCAGCGTCGGCCGCGTTCCCAAGGAGTTGGGATTTCCCTCCGATATATAATCGGAAAAACGAAATGTACAAAACTGAAAAACGAAATGTACAATTTTTCCGATTATTTTTCGCGTCGCTTGAGCGGCTTTCAAACGGCCTTTAATCGACGTTCAAAAGCCTCGCAAATCTTCCGACTGTGAGGCTTTTTCTGTGTCCTGTAACTGACTTAAACATTCAGCTCAAAGCGGACATTTTCTTCACCGGCCAGAAGCTTGCGCGTGTTCTCGATGTTCGTCTCATATATGTGGACGTTTCCGAGGTTCAGCGTTATCGACTGCAAAGGCAAGTCAATTTGCCGGGAAATGAGATATAAATGGTAAATATCAGAAGGAAGACCAAGATTTGCGTCACTGCTCCGCTGGTACGCGGAAATTACCAGCTCGCCGCAATCTATCTGGAACTGTACGAGGCTGAGGCAAGGCGCTTGATTCGTCTCTGCGTCCGTGGAGCCAAGGAACAGGACGTAATTCTTGGAGTTCCGTTTCTCTGCGTTTATCTTCCGGATCAGCCCGGGAAGTTTCTCAAAGTAGGTGGGATAACTGTTTATGAGGATTGAGCCGCAATAATCCCACCAGCTGATTCCGATGTCGTGGTATTTCTCAACGTTTCTTTCGCCCTGCATGAAGAGTTCCAGTTCACCGCGCAGTTTTTTTCGGGCGATGGAATGGCTCTCGAAGATGTCGAGCAAATCCGCGGGCGTCATCGACATCTGTTGATTCAGAAGGTACTTGATGTTGCCTTTCTTGTTTGTCTGGGTCTTACCTTCGGCAAGAATCTTCCCCAGGATACTGTAATACTGATTCATTCAGCATAGAAAATGGTTTGTGGGTTAATAAAAAAATCCTTACCTTTGCCCCATCTCACCGACATAAGCTATATGCAAGCGAGCCCGAACAGAGGTTTAGCCTCCGGCTGGGCTCGCTATGCGTTGCTATTTTAGTATGTCGGTGAGATGACTTGCTAAAGGCTGGGGGCTTTTTATACCTCAAAACCTCGATTATTTCCCCTCATGCGTTGATAATTCAGATTCTTTTCGTATCTTTGTGCCGTGCGGAACCCTCAGTTGTGGGTTTTGCCAAATGCTTTCCCACCATGGAAGGAAGTCGTCAGCACTGGAGAGCGGATAGCGATTCATCTGTAGGTAGGGCGGTTGGGAAACGCCATGTGACGGTCCCTTATGAACAGGCACTGAAATGAGAAAGAGCGTAGTCTCTTCAAAGCATCTATATTGTGACCTTCAAAGCAGATAATGACCCACGGGCGTAGGGACTTTCAGAGGAGCGATATTTCACGCCCCTCTTTTTTTGTCCCCTATTCAACCGAGAAGCCCCGGAGCGCCTGATGGTATCGCGTATTATTGGACACCCTGATAGCATTCCCCACGAACCAGATCCGGTACTTCATCGGCACAATCTCACCGCCCGGGCTTTTGGAATTCTCCGAAGTGGTAGCCAGCTGCAGGGCAATCTTTGCGTATCCGGAAGCGTCACTCTTGGCCAGCCCAGCCTTAAAGGTGACTTTCTTGCGCTGTCCCTGGATCCGGAAAACATATTCCTGGAATCCGGAAAGTCCGACACGTTGATTCTCTGCGTATATGAGGGTCTGGCAGAGCGTCGGCAGTTCCTTGCCGATGAGGGTCTGGTTGGTCTCCCCTACAACACTGACACATTTAGGTACATACCACTTGTTAGGTTCACCGGTGGACAGCACGATTTGCTTGAAATGCACGTACTGGTTCTTTGGCTGGCGCTTGCGAACCTTGCCCCTGTAGTTCTGGTTTGAACCGTTGTACCCACCGCTGCGGCGTTTGGCCCCGCGGGGTTTCTTGCGCAGCAGAACCAGCTGGATACCCTCCGGGATGACCCCGTGGCGGACATAGACAGTGGTGCGGTTCTTTACCTTGACTTCAAGATGGAGGTTCTCCGTGCAGAAGACCCAGGGACTCCACTTGTTCGTGGTCGGGTTGTACTCCCTCTTATAGCGCTGCATATTCGGAAGCAGCTGCTCCTGGGTGACTTTATTCCCGCTCTTATACACGTTGATTGTGTATTCCGACGCTCCGTTGATGACTGCGGAACCGGCCTTGCAATGGATTCGGATATTCTCTTTCGCTCCGTCAAGGGCCGTGCTTGTATATACGCCCGTGGCAACCTGCAGGCACTTGCTGATCATATCTGCAAGCCCCACATAGTCCTGGAAACGAGTGTTGAGGTTGATGTTCGTGGCAAAGGCATTGAACTCCGAAGCGGAATAGAGGTTGGGCGTGTCCGGGGTGAAGGTGTTCACGTAGTGGGCATAACGGCGCACACGTGCCTCGCGGTAGGTCACGCCGTCGGCCACGATGTCCTCCGTGCTTTCCTCAACCTTAATGCCCGGGCCGGGGCGGCCGGTGGCCTGCAACGGCAGGACTTCGCCGTCGATGACGACGATGCCGTCCGTCTGGGCCGTGGGGGCCACGAGGACATAACGCTTGCCGCCGATCTGGGCGACGTTCTGGAGCAGGGTGAGCTGTTCCTGGATAAAGTTCAACGCCTGGACGGATAACGGATACAGGCCGTTGCCGCCATTCTCGGAAAGAGTTGATAAGTATTTCGCTGTGTTCATTAGATGGGTGTGTAAATGGGTGTTTTGGAAAGAAGACGGTATTTGTCAACGATGGTCTTGACTTTATCAAGGCGGGTAGTGTAGATGCTACCGGGCACCATTACCACAAAGTAATTCTGCGGAAGGTTTAGTCTGGTTTCATCATAGAGTATTGGCATTACAGGATCGCCGTCCCCCGGGACATCGGGAGATTCCTCTTTTGCCTTGAGCTGCCCAGCCATATTGTCGGCTTTGGCGTAAACCCATTCACCGCGCTGATCATCGTAGTCCACGATGTCAAAGCCCTTTGAATGGAAAGCGTCATTGAGCGCAGCCCGGAGGTAGCAGACCTGTCCGCTGTGGGTGAGCCTATAGATGTGCGCATCCCGCGCGTCCAGGAAACGGCCGTACAAGGTCTTGACCGGGGCGCACAGGGCACGGCACAGGGCAAAGAGTACCCTGCGCCTCAGGAACGACGGCAAAACCGTCAGAATCCATTTGTCAAAATCAACCCTGAATATCATTCTGCCACCTTATAAGCACGTCCTTTGACCACCAGGTTATTGAGGGCATAATAGCCGCTGTATGGCCTTCGATAGCCCTGCACGGGCTGGAAATTCTCATTGTCGCCGGCGGACACCTCTACGGAAGTGATGTCAGCCACCTCCACGCCCTCGACGGCCTGGATGGCTGCCATGAGGTCGGAGTTTCGATACTCTCCGTTGAACGGTAACTTGGAAACGACGCCGCGCACTGCCTCGTCGATGACATCGGTCCCTGCATCGTCGATGGGCGACAACCGAATGCGGCGGTATTCCTGCTCCGCGTCTTCACCGGTAAGATACTCGGCATTCAGGATGCTGGGGTTGTAGAGAACCAGGAGCTCCACGTTCATCTTATCGGCGGGGACGTTGAGTACCCGGATAGCCACGCCTGCATCCTTGATCTGCGAGAGGTAATACTGGAGCCCGGCAAGTTCGTTGTCCGCCAGCTGCGTGGGGCGTCCATTGGCGTTATTCTTGGCCACTTTGATATAAACCAGGGTGTCCACCTCGTTTGCCACGGCGTACTTCACAACCTTCCGTTTTTCAATCTCGCTTTCCGTCATCCCGGTGGTATCGTAGTGGTCAGCAACCACGATACCATCAGAGGCGACCAGTTTGCAGTTGTGCATATAGTCAAGAGTCTTGGCTACATACCAACGGAGGGTATGAGGACGCAGGGCCTCGATCTTTTCCTCCACCTCGGATTTATGGCGGTCAAACAGCGACTCCACGACCCAGATGCAGGATGCGACCACGTAGAACAGGATGCTTTCGATGCTGACCGGCGAAAAAGCCTTGTCGAAAGTGGCGCTGTCGTCAAGGCCATACGCGGAGCGCACGACATCCTGGGCAAGGAAGGCGGAAGCGATTTCCGCCTTGATTTCGTTGATTGAGCGTGCCATAATCCGCAGGGCTTAGAGGTTTGCGATAGCGGTGCGGTACTGCTCAAAGTCGATTTCCGGGGCGGTCCCGCCGACATAGCGGACGGCAAGGTCAGCGCGGATGTCATCTTCCACCTTTTCGGGCGTCGGAATCTCCGGATAAACCAGGATGGAGAAGCCCACAAGGTCCGTGGGGACCTCGCGGTACTGGACCTCTTCACCCTCCTGGGGCTGGCCGCGGCGTCCCTTGCGGGAACCCTGGACCGGGACTTTGTTAACAACTGGTACGAAATCAAACCGTACAATACAACCCTTTTTGCGACCGGTGTTGAATTGCTCAACGGGCAGGGCTTTGTCAGCCTTGCAATAATCTCGTGCTGTCATTCGGCATTTTGTGTTTGGTGATTGCTTTGTGTCTTTGTTTTCGGAGCGCAACTTTGATGCGCTCGCGGTGTTTATACTTCTTTTTGACGGCGAGCTTTGAGAAGTCGCCGGTTGAATAGACATACTTGAACCAGGCCGGGCTTATCAGGGCGATAAAGCGGCGGCGCAGGCCATATTCGTTGAAATGGACCATAAGGCCCAAATAAGAGTTGATGCAGCTGACTAAATACTCCACCTGTTTCTTCATCTGCTCGGGGTGTTTCTCTGCAAAGCGATTGAAGAAAAAGACGCGGTCATAGGCGGCGCCTACGGTACGGTTCGACAGATAGAGCCGGTCAAACTTCACTACGCCACCAACCCACTTCATACCCTTAGAATAGTGTTGTATCTGGTATTTCTTAGGGTTGATGGTCACCTGGGCGCTCTTCCACAGGTATTCCCGCAGAAGGGGCATCGCAAGCAGAAGCTTCTGCTCATCCTCATCGACGGCGGCGCCGTCATCCTCGTAACGGTCAATTGAGATGCCCAGCGTTTCCTGCAGGAAGTGGTCGGCGTCATTCAGAAGGAAGTTGGCCACCAGTTGGGAAGGCAGGTTGCCGATGGGAAGGCCGTAGCCGTCCGGGACAGTGAACAGGCTTTTGTTTGCCGGCAGCGTCGCCCATTCCGACGGGTCGCCGCGCAGGACGCAATTCTTTTCTGGGGCATTGAGAAGTGTAATCCGGCACAGATACAGCAGGGTATCAAGGTCATCCCCTTTGTAGGACTCTTTCAGGAAGGCGCAAAGCTTATCACATACCAGCTGCCGGTTAATCGACATAAAAAAGCCCTTCAAATCCCATTTGAGCACCCAGCAGTCGCGGGTGTAATCCTGGGACTTGGCTTTTATGAGGTCGCGGAGATAGTAAATGCTGTTGAGCGTTCCTTTATCCTTCCTGCAGTTGAAGGACGCATCGATGAAGATCTTCTCAAGCAGGGGCTCAATACGGAGGGCAATCCAATGATGGACTATGCGGTCACGGAAATCAGCAGCGAAGACTTCGCGGTCAACAGGGCGGTGAACAACAAAAGCGATGGATTTGCCTGGCTCATAGACGGCTCCGTTTATCTCATCCCTGAGCGCTACCAGGTTCTGCATATAGTGCATATCAAAGGCTACACAGCTGGGCGTGCTGGCCTTGTTGCGCTTGCAGTCCTGGTATGCGTCCATGAGACTTGAAAAACTTATGCTGATATTTCCCATTGTTGTGTTTTCCATCTTCAAATGAAATTCGGAGACCGCCCGCACGTAGTTGTTGTTGTTACGATTGTTGTTGTTCGTGTTACCATTGTTGAGGTTCACGTTCCACGCGCACCACTCCGTGCCCGGTATTCTGCGGTTGCCTTGTTCTTAACTCTAAATGAGAGTACGCAGACCTTTTCATTAAGAAAATTGCTCCCGCCCGGAAGCCGTGGCCGCCGGGCCACCCGCTTACACACTCGTAATCATTCTGGCTGTGGCTTTTCTCCAGCCGCCTAATTGTTGGGAAATATCAGTCATAAGTTCAGCTATATTCGTTTGTTTCTGCAACGGCAGCACCTGATGCCTGTTACAAAGGGATATGTATGTATTGAGCACCGTGAATTGACTGAGCGCCCTGTCAAGGTGCGCAAGCCTTGTTTTAGGCGCTTTCTCATCATAAGCATAGACAATCCTTGCCAGAAGGTCCATTGCTACGTCCAGCGTCTTTTCCCACAGCACACGGCGCCATTTGACCGGCACGTTGTCGGCCTGGGCGCACAGGGTGTCTGCGAGCTCGAAGGCCCTCTTGTAAACGCGCTGGTCGGCGGCTGTCTGCTGAGTTCTGTTGCTGTCTGTCATACCCGGATGCAAAGTTACTGATTTTCTGATTCCCCCAAAAATTTTTCGCTCCGCGTCCCTCCTAAGAGAGACGCGGAGGAAAGGCTGAAAGATTAAGAAGAATAATCATGAAAAGCGGAGACCGCCCGCACGTAGTTGAGGTTGCGACGATTGCTGTAGTACGTGTCACCACTGCCGAGGTTCACGAGCCACGCGCACCACTCATCATACTGGGTGGATGACCAATACCAGTTATTATCGAGCAGGTCAAACTCAAGCCCACCTTCATCATTGGCATCTGTCATAATAGCGTTGATTGCAGCCTTATTCAGATACATCAAGTACAGTTGGCCGGCAGAGGGCAGGAATAGCTGCCTGTTATACGCAGCCCAGACATTGGCGCAATACTCGGCCGCCTTTGCATCCCGGCAGAACTCCAATATCTTTGCAGTATTGAGGTTCCCGTTATAATCTGCACGGGCCGCGGTCTGTGCTGCTTCCCAATCTTCGCAAGTGCGATCATTGTATGCCGGCAAAGCGGGGATAAGCTTGCCGTAATAGCGATTACCCACCCAAGGCATCGTGCTGTCTGCCTTGGTGTTTTGGTCAATGGCAAAGGCCGTTTCGGCCGTTGCCACAAGGATACTGTCGTAGTAATCTTCATCAGTGGTTTCCCCCTCCTGCATATCCCACTCCTGGGCGGAAGAGTGGTCCGAACTGTATCCACTTGTTACATAAGGGACATACCTATATTGTTCGGTATCCTCGTTATAGTAACCTACGCGGCCGAGCATAAACACCCCGATAGGGAAATGCCAAAGCTCAATAGTCCTTGCATCCTGGCAGGCCTCGTAGGTAAGTTGGAAGGATGCGGAAAGGCCGGTAAGCTTGGAGAATACGGCATACTTGAATCCCTTGTAAACCTCAAAGGATACCTCGCCGTTTTCATCCACTTCCACCTCCTTACGGGGCACTGCGAAGTTCGGCACGCCACTATTGCAGAAGATGTCGATGTAAACCTTGGCACCGGCCACGCTGACGCGCTGGGTGCCATCATAGGCATTGACCTTGACGGTGACACGTTCCGTCCCCAAGTTGCCGAGGGCCTCAATTATTTCGCCCGAAGCCTCCACCAGGGCGAGCATCGTGCCGCCCACCATCTGTGCGGTCACGCTCTTTGCCATAATCGCGTCGCGGATGGTGGTCGCAGTCTCGCGATGGGCAGCGGTGTTAAATTCCTGTTTCATTGTAAAAAAGTTTTAAGCCATTTGTACATCAAACTGATTGGTAAATATCTTAGCCAAAGTGACCGGGGCGGCCTTATCTGCGGCCGCGACAACGGACTCAATACCAGTAGGCTCTACGGGTATCGTTATGAGCGAAAGGACCAGGGCGTCGCTGGCGGCCACCGCCGGGATGACGGAATCGGCCTCATACCGGCGCACCACCTGTTTGTCGAGCAGATCCGCGAGCTCATAATCAAGCACGCGACCCACCGCCAGATCGTCGGTGATGGCGAGGCCGTTGCGCTCCGCGATGGCGAAGACGGCTTCCAGGGACCCGCACGCCTGCAGGGCTATGTCGGCAATACATTGCCTGTCTGATACTGCTATCTTCATTACTCAACTTTTATTGTCGATTCGTCTTCAATACTCACGCGGTTAACCGGAATGCCGGCAGCCCGGCACATGTCCTTTGCAGCGGCGCACCACAGGCGCGAGCCCGGCCCGTGGCGCATCCGGGCCACCTCAGCCCCGATAAGGGGGACCTCGCGGAATTCACCGCGCCCGGCGCGGATTACGTGCTCGATGGCCTGCTGCGAGGTCTCGCCCAGGGCAAGAGCCCCGCCCTGTTTGAGCAGGTCCCCCGAATCAACGTCTATAATCAAGCCTATCATTGCAATTGTCCGCTAATGGTTCCTGTCTTGCCGTCAACAGTTGCAGAGCCGGTGACTTTTACGTCGGCAAGCGCCGTCTCGATGGCGGCCGCAATGGTGTCGGCCACTATCTTCGTCGCGGGATTCTGGGCAGAGGCCTCCGAAGTAATCTTCCCGAAGCCGGCCACAAGCTGCTGCGTTATCTTATTTTTGTCAAATGCCATTGTCAGTGCTTTATCTTATTGTCAACAATGTTCGCAAAGTTCTCTTTGTTTGCCAGATGCGGGGCAAGCGTGGCAATCAGGGAGGCCTTGAACGTGGCCCCGCCGTCCATCGGGGCAATCCCGGCCGATGAAAAGGCATTGATGATTGCGTCGATGCGTCCGGACATTGTGGTAAGCTGCTGCTTGAGGTCGTTGGCGTTGGCCATCGTCTCGCTTCCGCCGTTGAAGGTTGTTTTGTTCTTTTCCAGTTCAAGCGTGGTGCCGTCCGCATCGATGCTCACTTTGCTGTCCGTCACGGTGACCGTCACTTTCTTCGTGGTAAGTTCTACGCCGTCGGAGTCCATAACGGCCTTGTTATCGCCGATCGTAACCTCCGCCTTATCTATTTCATCCGCGAGCAGTACGACGGCCACAGCGGGCGAAAGAAAGCCAACCAGGACGTAAGAATCCACGGCCGGGAAAAGGACCACGCCGCAGTCGTTGCCCTGGTTCGCCTGGAGGTTCACACCGATAAGCGGCGCTCCTTCGTCGATGGGCGTACAGTCAACGGTGCGGGCGTCCTCATCCACGCTGTTCACAGTGCAGATCTTATGATAGAATTCTCCGCCGTCCCGGGCAATGCTCTTTATGATGTCAGCAATATTCATTGTGCAGCCCTCGCTCCAAGTGTCACCTCCTGCCGGAATCCTCCGGAGCCGTAGGTGATGGTATTCTTCTGTACCTGGTACTTGCCCTTTTTCTCACCGTCGATCTTGATACCCACGATGTCCAGGCAATCCAGGAGTTTTGCACCGAAGGTGGTGAAGGATCCTGTAAGGCCATCGCGCTTGAGGCGCTTGAGTTCCTGTTCGCCCCAGGCCTTGGCCTCCTGCTCATTCTTGCCGTAGCAGTGGACCGTCCGGCGGTCTCCGCCATTGTCTCCCACTTCGACCTTGATTTTCTTATTGTCCGGCTGCAAGGATATGACCTTAAGCTTTATCTTCACATCCTCCGCCTTCTGCTCATCCAGGCTTTCGTCTGAAATGATGTTTACGCCGGTCTCAAACACCTGGGCAAGCCCGGCGTTATGCTCAAAGAGGACGCCGCAGTAAAGCACCGGCTCCCCGTTATCGAGGCGGAAGAATGCCCGGATGCTGTTCTCTTTCAAGTGTCCCAGGAGCTCCGCCACCGTCTCCACGTTAACCCTGTACTGGCCCACGTTCTGCTCGCCCAGGACCTTGACCTTACAAGGCAAGTTCTGGTCTTTCAGGAGGGTTTCCAGGGTGACGCTGGAATAGGTCTTTTTCGTAGCCGGTGACTGCTTGAGGCTGTACATTTCATCTTCGCACTTGATAACCAGCGGGGCCTTGAACCCCTTCTGCAGGATATAACCCTTGAAGGCCAGCTGCAGGTCGTCATCATAACCCAGCCACACCGTGACCGGGTCCCCGCGGCGCAGCGGGTTGGAGGCCTCGCCCTGCCACTGGGTTTTACGCGGAAGGGTGAGCGTGCAGGTGGAGGTGAGCGCGTCCATATCGCGCACGATCTCGCACGCGGTGATCTTCGTGAAGGTCCACGTTTTCGCACTCTTTATTTCCACCTTTGCACAGAGTTTAAGCATAGTTCAAACGCCGTTTAATAGTCCGTTGACTGTATGATATAGTCGTCATCCGCCAGGGCGGACACCTCTATCGTCTGGCGGTTGCTGTATGTCATCTGGGATGCGCTGAACCCCGTGACAACCATCCGGTTGATGCCGAATACGTCCAGGAAGGCGCTGCTGACCTCAAGCGATTCATCCTTCTCGAAGATCTTGCGAAGCACGGACATTGCTTTCTCCGGGTACTGGTCTATAGGCTTGTTCATCGCGTCCACGGCCACCACCCCAATACTGATGGTTAGCTGATAGTCCCCGTCGGTGATATATTCCTTGATGGTGCCGGCACGCCCCACAAGCGCGGTTTTAACAATCTCCTTCTGTTTGGAGATACTGACAACTGCATCGTTTATCAGCAGGGCGCCTTCGCCCGGTACGCGCACCACAAGATCCGTGAGGGTGTAGCGACCGAGCCAATAGTCCGCGGCTGCCTGCGCGTCTTCGGCAAGCGATATGGGCAGGTCGCCGGTTCTCTGGACGGACGGAAGGGGCTGCTGTTCAACCAGGTTGAGCCCGTACCCGGCCTTGCGGTTCCCGTTCTGGTCTTCGCCGGCCCCGGCTTTTGCGCCGAACAGGTACAGGCGGGCGCGGGCCTGCTGCCCGATGGCAGCGGCTACAAAACGCGCATCCCCGATGCTTATATGGAGGTTGTAGTCTGTCATCATACGGCAAGGTTTACGTCATTCACAGCGGAAAGAAGGGCCTCCGCGACCATATCACGGATGCGTTCCTTGCTTTCGTGCAGGTTTGTGGTCTCGATGGTGAACTTATCGATGAGCCGGTCAATGGTGATGGTGACATTCTTGATGTGGTCCGATTTGTCGGCGCTGCCGCCTATGCCATTGACACCTCCGGCAATCGGGTCCGCGCCAGAATCCCCGCCCCCACCCGCGGCATCGGCATCAGCGTATGCCGGCATCGTGAATTCATTCCCAGGCTCAGGATGATCCTTTGCCCAACTCTCTTCCGCTTTCTCGCGCCCAAGTCTTGCAATTTCGTCAAATCCAAGCTTTCGGGCGAGCCAGTTGTATTTATCAATAAACCAGTTTATAACTGCGTGGAGTTTATCCGTGAACCAGTTGAATATCCTGGAGAAAAAGCCCTTGACTTTATTGGCCACCTTCCGGAATGCTTCAACAAACGGGGAAAGGAACTTTGAAAGTTTATCCCATACCTTCGAGAAGATCCCGGAAACCCATTCCCCGATTCTGGAGAAGAAACTTTTCACCTTCTGGATAGCCGACTTGATGGCGGAAACAATTGCGGATATGAAGCCCTTAACCTTGTTAACAACGCCTTTGACAACGTTTACAATGCGCTGCACAACTGCCTGAATAGCTTCCCAGATAACACTAACAATCCGTTTGAAGCCCTCCAGAGCGGTAAAGACAGCCACCCTGAAACCCTTGCATTTGTTCCACAGAAGCCGGATAAGCGCGATAACGGCGGCAATACCGGCGGCAATCCATCCGACAATCGGGATGTTCATAATAGCCACCCCTACCGCCCGGCACGCGTTCACGGCCATCACCCGGAATAACTGAAATGCCCCTCCAGCAGTGACGCAACTATACTTAAAGATATTCATTCGAAGTTGGACGGCCACGATGCTTGCCAGTGTCTTCTTCCACATCCCCGCCCAATCGAGGGCTTTGACGGCGGCCATAGCTTTGAATAGGCCCCAGAACAAGGGGACAAGTTGCGATACCGGGATAAGAGCCTGGGATATAACGGTGAACCACACTCCCATGCCCCCGGTCGCCTTGAATATGGAAATCTTTAAGTCGTCAAACCTCGCCTGGACACGTGCAAGTCTCTCGTTATACGTCTCCATAATAATCTGGGACTGCTCCACGGCGGTATTAGTCCCGGATATAGCTTCCGTCCATTGGTCCACCTTATCGATGCCCTGTACCAGGGCCATGGCGGCATTGACATTCTCGCGCCCGAACAACTTACTGAAAAGGGCTTGATCCCGCATTACCGGTTGCAACAGACGCAGGCGCTCTGTCAGGCTCTTGGAGTTGTCGGTTAGTTTGTTGATATTCACCCCGGCAGCGGACAGTTCCTTCTGTATATCCTTGGGGAGGAAACGGCCGCGGGCAAGGGTGGTCATGACGTTACGCAGGGCCACGCCGCCCTCGCTGCCTTTCTTGCCGGCTTTGTCAAGTACCTGGATGGCGGCGTTGGTCTCCGCAAAGGAAACGCCAGCTGCTTTGGCTGCCATACCGCACTGCTCAAGGGCAACCTTGATAGCCGGGAGTTCGGCAGAACCCTCACGGCCTGCGGCAGCCATAATATTCATCATTTCGCCCATCTTCCTGCTTGCCTCCATAGGGTCGGCAAGGGATACGCCGTACTGGTTCATGGCGGTAGTGAGAACCTCCGCGGCCGCCCTGGCATCGCCGCCCATCGTCTTGCTGAGGGTTGCAATGTGGGTACCCATCGCGTTGAGGGCTTCGGAGTTCTTTGTCAGTTCCGGGGACAACTGCGACAGGAGCAGCTTATAGGATTCAACAGCCTGGGACGCGGAGATGCCGAAGGTCTTTGCCGTATTCCTGGCGTACCGCTCGACGGTCTTTAATTCCTCGCCTGCGGCACCGGAGATGGCGGCAAGATCTGCCATTGAGGCGTTAAGTGCAGCCCCTGGGGCATTGATGTCCTGAATTGCCTGGTTGAGGTTCTGAAAAGCCTGGGTCGCCTGGGTGAATGAAAGCAGCTTCGCACTCATCTCATCGAAGAACCCGGTAGTCCTTCGTATCTTCTTATTCAGGCTATCAACATTCCCGGCAATCTCCTTGACCGCCGAATTACAGTTGCCTGAAATATTGAAGGAATAATTGAAGGAATAGCTGCTCATTTTTTGTTTGTGGCAAAAAATTTGTATATTTGCTCCTGTAAAGGGGTTATATCATGATTGCCGGAATCATATCAATTGTAATTTCAGTTCTCTTCGGAATCGGTCTGATCGGTTTCGTGGTGGTACTTTTCAAATACTGGTTCGGGGAATTCTTCCAGAAGAAAGAGAACCGGGCTTAACCCTTAGCCGGTGCCAACAGCTGCACCAGGACCTTCGCCAAATTCTCATACCTCTTGTTTTCTACCCATACGGCTTCCTGAAACCGCATCGCCCATTCTTCGTGGCTTAGCGTCGCCGGATCAATCCCGAAAACAGCCCTTATCAAGGCACACCCCTTGGCTATGGCCGAAGGATCTTCTTTGTCATCGTCATCGCCAAGCCGGTATGCCTCTACAAGTTTTTTAACTCGTGGGTAGCCTTTCCAAAGAGATCACCCAGGGCTGCCATCCCTTCCATCTTCATGATGGCGTCGTTGCGGAGGACGTCTGAGCCGCCGAGCCAACAGTTGTCAAACAGGATCTGCGACCCGCGCAGTTCGTTGGTCTTGGATGTGGCACTCACGGCCTCCATCGTCTTCATATCGGGACGCTTGAAGTACCCGATATGGGTTTCCTGGGTTTCGGGGTCCGATACGCGGACCTCGGAGATACGCCCGTGCTGATTTTTCCAGGCGCTGATTTGTTCGGCGGAGACGCCGCCGTTGATTTCCTTGAAGTTGTTTTCCTTGTTATTCATAATGCTCCGATGGTTAAAAAGCGGGGGCGGCTATGCACCGCCCCTGCGGTTGATGATACGTTGGTTTAGGCAATCTTGCCCCATTCGATGTGCGAAGGGATCAGATCCAGTTCGACCTCGTGGTTCATGTCGCCCTCTTTCCAGTCGCGGGAATTTTTCTTGAACTGGCAATTACGTATTTTGTCCGTATGGATCTTGCCGTCTTCGGGGATATATGAAACGGTGATGTCGAAAGGTGCGATGTCCTGCAGGCGGCCGGTGGGGGACTGGCTCTGGATGGCGAGCACCTCGCTCACATAGAGGGTGATCTTGGCGGAAGGGGTGATGCGGCCCTTGCTGCGGGAGACCGGATTACGCCCGGCGCCGTAGTTATTCTGTACCTCCTGGTCATCCTCATACTGGATGCCGGTGATACCCACGACGGGGTTGCCGTTGATGGCGCTAACAATGTCACCCCAGCTGTATTCTACGCCGTTGATAAGTGGAATTCCGTTCATTGTCTTCTGTTTTTGATATTAGACACTCAGGGTGTAGCCAATCTTGATGTTCAGCTTGCGCATGACACCGACACCCACCTGCTTGATGACCATTTCCACCTCGGAAGTGGAGAGGACGTTCTGGTCGGGGTCGATCTCGACCTTATAGCCGCTCAGTTCGCCGGCTTTCTCCATATCTTCCAGGGCCTTGTTGGCCGTGGTCTGGAGGTCCTCCACGACGTGGGTTTCCAGCTGGCCGGTTGAGGCGTCCACCTTGAGCGGACGGCCGAGTTTCGGCAGGGTGTAGGTACGGACACCGCGGCACACCTTATCCATAGTGCGGACATTCTCAATCTGTGAGTAGTCGCTGATAGCCGTGTCCATAACGTGGGAGTCGTTGAAGTACGAACCGGCGTAGCCGTCGTAAGTAACCAGGAAGAGGTAGCGGGCAGTGTCCAGCTGCTCGATAAGGGCGCTGTCCTGATCGCGGAAGAGCTTGCCGTCGCTGAAAGCGGGTACGGAGATTCCGGTCTGGAACTTCTCAACCCAGGCGATGGACTCATGCACGGAGGCGAGAGACACGACCCCCAGGAGGTCGCCGAGTGCGGTGACAGACGGCTTGCCGTTTCCCCCGGACGCCATAAGCGTTGCGGCAACGCCGGCGCCATCCTGGCCGATAACCACAGCAACGCCCGGCCCGGTACCGGCTACGTTGGTCGGCAGTTCGGTGATGTTCGTCACCTTGGGGGCGTAGAGGATAAGGGCGGGTTTGTCCTGCTGCTCAAGCGCAGTGCGCACGGCTTTCAGGGCAAGGAGGTTGGCTGCGGAGAATGCCGTGGTGCCGTCCCATACGCCAATCTGGCGGAGACGGCCACCAGCGTAGTTCTGCAGGGCCTTAATCTCCGAGAAAGTCGGATTGTTCGCGGCCGGGGACTGGATACTTACGTACAGGCTGATTCCAGGGTTGATGTTGAAGATTCTGGAAAGGATGTAGTGGAGCACCTTGGTATTCCAAACATCCGCGGTGGCGGTAATGCCAAGCGACTCCGCCGTCTCAATGCTCGAAATGGGCTTGATGCGGTCATTGGTCGAAAAGCCGGAAGGCAGAGTGCTGCTGTAGAACAGGAGGCCGGAAACATGGTCCTCCCCGGCAAGCTTGCGGGGCACGTTGCCGTTGGTTCTGGTGATAGTCAGTTTCTGCATTGCTTAGTTCTCTTTTACGGTTACGACCTGGCCACCATCAAGGGTTTCCACCTTTGCATAGGGCTCGGCCTGGGACTTACGGAAGGATTCGACGGTCTTGCTCTTGAGGGTCTTCGCGTGGTTCTTGGCGTCGCAAAGTCCGGGGAAAGCTGTGCCGTCAGAGGTGATGTGCACCTCTTTCATTTCGGGGTAGGCAGCGAACACAGCCGCGGCCTTCTTCGAGAATTTGGATTTATTGTTTGCCATTGCACAGTGTTTATAAAGGTTTCAAATAGTGTTTGACCACTTGGAAGATTACCCAAATCAGGAGCAGTGCGAGGGTGGCCCCGCCAATGCCGCAAAGGGTTTTCTGCCACCAGTTCAAGCCGCGTTTCTGCGTCGTCTCGGTATGTGCCTCCGACTGCATTTGCGAATCGGCCTGCAAGGTTGTTTCGCTGCCGGCATCGGTCCGGATGTCCTTCGTCTGCCGGCTCTTCGTGTCGGCCTGGCTCGTTGCCGCGTCGGTCTCGTTGCGCGTAGTCCCAACGTTCCGCGTTTCGGTGGTCCGCTCCTTGAGGGGCGGGGTTCCGGTCACGCTGTCGACGGGCTGGGTGGTATCGAACACCTCCGTAACCACTTCGACAACTGCGGAGCTGTCGATCCGGACTTCCCGCGTGGCGCGTGTCCGGATGGTAGAGACATCCTCACGGACGGACAAGACAGTCTGCTCAAGCCTCCGGATCTGCTCCGTCTGGAGCCTTGCGCTTTCTTCCAGACTTTCCTGGCGCTGCGTCAGCGTCTTCAATGCGCCGCAGCTCTGCAGTGACAGGGCAATTAGCAGAATGGGGGCAATAAGGTATTTTCTCGATTGCATTTTTCAGTTTTCCTATTTCCTTGCGCATGGACATCATTTCAATCTTCACGGGCTCCACAACGTATTTCATCGTCATCTCGATGACGGTTTTGTCATTGGTGAGCTCACGAGAGCGGACGTCTTCCTGCATCGTGCGCACCTCTTCGTGCAGTTTCTTGATTTCTTCCTGGTATTTCCCTTTCAGGAGTTTGGAAGAGATCCAGGCGGTCAGGGGTGCCTCGACGATGGCAATGATGGCAAGGATGATTGTGGTAACGTGTTCCATTCAACTATTGTTCTATGCCTATCTCCTTGAGCCATGAGGCGACATCAAAGGACGGACATGCCTTTGCTACATTGGGAAAGTCCCTGTGACCTACGATGCGGACGTTGGGATGCTTCTTGTGGAAGTCTCTTACATAGTCCGCCATCGCCTTTTTCTGGGCGTCCGTCCTGGTGTCCTTCGCCGGATAGTGGCCCCTGGTATTCTTTTTGGCGGCAACCCCTCCGGCATAAACGATGTGCCTGCTGACACTGTTGTATCCGGCTACGCCGTTTGTGATCTCCCAGGGATCCACCCAAGCGTCTTCGTTGTTGTCAACGAGCCTTTCTACTGTACCGTCCAGATGGAAAAGGTCTGTGTACCCTACCTGTTTCCATCCGCGCCCCTTGGGTTCAGGAGCTGTATGCCACGCACGGATTTCGTCGGATGTCACCTCGCGTCCTTCGCACGTGGCAGTACAGTGAATAACAAGGTATTTCAGCTCCCTTTTCATTCTGGCCGTTCAGTTTGGTTAATCGTTGTCCTCTATTTCGGCTACGTCACTGACGATGGCACCGAGACCTTCGGCCTTGAGAGGCAGGCAGATGGAATAGGTCCTCATCGAGAACAGGTTCTCCTGGTTCTGCGGATCATCGGCCGCCTCTTTCAGGTAGCTCTTGGTGGAACCGTTGGCACGCATTGCACGCTTGGTGGTGAAGGCCACGGAAGCCTGCATATCACCTTCGCCGGCGACGGCGCCGTAAGCGACCTTATTGAGGGTTGCGAGCGCGTAGAGCGGCGTGTCATCGTACTCATAGACATCGAAGCCGTAGAGTCTCATGATCTTGCCGGTCTCATAGTTGTAATACTGGTTCGCAAACTTCTGATCGGCCTCCAGGAGGTCGGCCACATGGTCGGCGCAGAGAACCAAGATACGGCCCGCCTTGGGAATCCTCATCTTATCGTATGCCTTCTTGAGGGCGATGATGTCGGAGCGAGTAAGGCGCTTGCGGCCGTTGGCGTCAGCCTCGCCGGTGGTCTTGAGGACAGGGGTCTTTGCAGTATTGGTCGCAGGGGCGAGGGCGTGGATGGCGCGGCTGTACTTCACCTCATCGAATTTCTCCTTGTGCTTCTCGATAACGACGGCCATCTTATCGTAAGAGCTGGCGTGCAGTTCGTCATCGGTGATGCGGGTGGGCTTGCTCTGGAACTTGTCGAGGGAAACCGCCTTGTCGCCGTCTGCCAATTCCTCAATCTCAAGAGGGTAGGAGGTATTATTAACAAGCACGGTAGGATCTCCGCCCAGGTCAACGAAGTGGATGACATCATGCTTCACGTACTGGTCATAACTACGGATAGCATTGTACCAGCCCACGCTGGAATCTTCATTGCGGAAAGCCTTGATGAGCTCGCCGGTCCAGATCTCGGTGAAGATACCGGCACGGGCGATGCCTTCGGGCATGAGGTTAAGGGCACCGGCGATGAAGCCGACGCCGTTGAGGGTCACGGCTCCGAGAACCGGGGACAGCCCCGCAAGCGAGGCGAGACCGGCGCCCATTGCGGTATTGACCGCGAGCGCCAGGACGACGGAAAGGATTGCAAAAAGCTTTTTCATTCAGCGTTAAATGTTGTTTTGATGTTGCTTAGATTTCGGGGGCGAATCCGTAGTGCTCCTTATAGAGGCGGATGTATTCGTCCTTGTTGTTGGTGCGCAGGTCTGCGATCTGCTCGCTGCTCATGTCCTCCCACTTGAGGGCAGCGGAGCCGCCGGCGGGCTTGGGGCCGCCTACGACATCGAGGGGCTTCGGGGCGGGCTCGAAGAGGGCGAGGTTCGCCTTGAGGGCGTCAAGGCCGGCTTTCTTGCCCAGCTCGATAAACTGGTCTTTCTTCTCTGCCGTGATGCGGCGCTCTGCAATGGCGGCTTCCACCGCATCGCCGATCCGGGCAAGCTTCATCTGGCTGTTCTCGCCCATCAGTGCGTCGATGGCCGCGAGCGCCTGTTCCTCGGTGGCCGTTGCGGGCAGGCCGAGTTTCAAAAGGATTTTCTCCATAGTGATTGATGTTTTAATGGGTTTTGTTGAATCTGTGCCCGGCGCCGGTTCCGGCTCCTGGGCGGTGTTGTCTTTCAGAAGGGGCAGCGCTTCGCACTCTTCCCCCATCGCGAGGGTCAGGGCCTTGCCGCCGCGGGACAGCCTCACCTGGAGGGCTTCGTCGTTGCCGCCGATGTCCACGATGGACACCTCCACAAGCTTTGACTTAGTGACGGTGGGACGGGTCTGCCCCGGCACCAGTGTCTCCGGATCCTCCGAGGTCTCAACGATGTCGATGTAGGGGGACAGCATCCGGAGGGTGCCGCGCTCCCACTTGGCTTCAATGAGTTTTTCCGCCTCGGTGTCCCCGTCGAATTTCGGGGTGCCAAGGATCATATCGCCGTCCACGCGGAGATTGTCGATGATGCCGATGGGCATATCTTCACGTCCGCCGCGCCTGTGCATGTATAAAAGGATGGGATTCTTCCGGTACTGCTCCAGATCCACACCGGAAGTAAGCACCCGCGTACCGTAGCAGTTGAGTGCACTTGTGGAAATGATTGCTTCTTTCGCCATTCGTCTTATAAAAAATGTTGCGGCGGATCTTGCCGGGGCTCACCGCCGCAACGGTCGCAAAAAGGGGTTTTGTAGCGGAGGCGGGGATCGAACCCGCGACCTCAAGGGAATGAACCTTGCGAGCTACCTCTGCTCCACTCCGCGGTATTTTTATGGTGCGAAAATGGCGGAAAAAGCAAGGACCATCAAACAGAGTGTAAAGAATTTACACTTTATTTTTCTTTCGGGGGCAATTATGTCAATTTTGTGGCATTGAAACACATTAAACCAAGATTCACTATGAATGGCAAACAGAGCTAACCAAGAGAAAAAGGACTTTGCCGAAGCCCTTTTTATGCAGGGAACCCCCCAGAAAGAGATAGCCGAAAAGGTAGGCATTTCCGCAAACACAGTAAGTGCCTGGGCCCGTGAAGGGATGTGGGGTGAGAAACGCGCTGCGCAGTCACTGACACGCAAGGAAGTCGTTAACAACGTGCTGCGCTCCATCAACAAACTTGCGGAAAAGTTGGGCGCCCTGGACGGTGAAAACCTGTCCTCCGCCAGCGGTATTGCAGACCAGCTCGCGAAACTCTCTTCCACCATTAACAAACTCGATAAGGAAGCTTCCGTCGTGGACTTCATCGAGTGCTTCATGGCTTTCGGCAAATGGCTTGAATACCAGTCCGAGACCGACCCGGAAATCACCGCCGAGTTCCGCAAGATGGTCAACAAGTACCAGAACAAGTACATCCTCGAAATGCTCGGCAGTAAAATGGTCGTTTAGCGTATGGCGTCCCAGGTATCCAGGAAAGAAGCCCTGCAGGAGTGGAAGCACTGGTGCGAGACGGTGCAGAACAATACGGTCGTACCCACACAGGAAACGACCGCCCAGAAGCGCGCCCGAATCAAACGCCTTTTGGCTGATTATTCTGCCTTTGTCAATTACTACTTCCCACACTATACCGATGATCTGGCCACCGGCAAGCACACCGAGTGCGCACCGTTCCACATCAAGGCGGCTAATACAATAAAGAAAAACCGCACCATCCAGTACGGCGCCAAGTGGGCCCGCGGCCACGCCAAGAGTACCCACTTCGACATCTTCATACCCATGTGGCTGAAAGCCATGAAGGAACTGTTTTGTATGGTTCTGGTTGGCAAGTCGGAAGAGAATGCCAATACCCTGCTCGGGGACATTCAGGCCGAACTGGAATTCAATCAGCGGTATATTGCCGATTTCGGGCCGCAGAAATGCGAAGGATCCTGGCAGGACGGGAAATTTGTTACCAGGGATGACGTGGCTTTCTTCGCGCGTGGGCGCGGCCAGTCTCCGCGAGGACTCCGGCATAAGAGCCACAGGCCCGATTACGTGGTCATAGACGACCTTGACGATGACGAGCTGGTGAACAACCCGGAGCGTGTCGCAAGGCTCACGAAATGGGTCAAGGAGGCCCTTTTCGGGACACTTGACGGCGGTCGCGGGCGCTTCATTATGGTCGGCAACCTCATCGGCAAAAACAGCGTCCTGGCGAATTTCCTTGCATCCAAGGGCGTAGTGGTCTCGGAGGTTAACGCCATCGACAAAAACGGGGAACCGTCCTGGAAAGAAAAGTGGACCATCGAAGAGATTCAGGCACAGGCAAAGTTTATGGGGTACATATCCTTTCAGCGGGAAATGATGAATAACCCCATAACCGAGGGTGCCGTATTCCGCAACGATTGGATCAAGTGGATAAAGCCGCTGCCGCTTGCGAAATACGACTGCCTTGTGGCCTACTGCGACCCCTCTTTCAAGAGTTCCACCAAAAACGACTTCAAGGCCATCAAGCTGTGGGGCAAGATCGGCACGGACCTTCACCACCTCAAAGCGTTTGTGCGGCAGTGCTCCGTGGCGGAGATGGTCCGCTGGTTCTACGACCTGCACGAGACGATGATTGCGGCCGGCGCTGTCTGTGAGTATTACATCGAGGCGAATTTCCTGCAGGATACCCTGCTTGATGAGTTCACTAGGGAAGGCAAACTCCGGGGGTATCAGCTACCCATCCGTGCGGACCGGCGCAAGAAACCGGACAAATTCCAGCGTATCGAAGCCATTTCCCCGCTGTGGGAGCGCGGCTTCGTGTACTACAATGAAAAGATGCGCGACGACCCGGATATGCAGGCCGGGCTGGAGCAGACACTTGCCTTCGAGAAAGGTATGAGCGGGCACGACGATGCCCCCGATGCCGATGAAGGCGCCATCTATATTCTTCAACAGCGCGTGCGGCAGCGGGAGTTCAAGCCCGTTTTCGGTATGCGCAAAATCTCCAAAAACGTATGGTAGAGAAAATCAAACAGTTTTTCAAGGCGGTGGTATTCGCCGCCCGTTTCCGCCACCAGGTACGCAAGGCCGACAGGATTGCGGGGTACACCGGGGAAAGGCGTTTCGTCATCGTGCTCGATGGGAAACCCTACTGCGTGAGCAAGCGGAAGATCCACGCCCTCACCGCCCAGGGCGTCTATAAGAAAGGCGTAAAGCCGGAGGATATTATCAAAGAGGCAATCTATTATACCAAATAGCCGAATGTTCCTGCAGACAGAAGACTACAGCGTCGTCACCAGCCCGGATGACCTCACCGTCATCACCCAGAGCAGCGAAGAAACCCGCCAGAAGGCGGAGCGTATCGCCGTCGAAGAGATTGCCGGTTACGTCCGCTCACGTTACGACATTGGTGCCGCCTTTGCCGCCGAAGGGGAAGACCGGAACCCGCTGCTTGTGCAGCTGACCGTCAGCATCGCCCTGTATTACCTTGGAATGTGGCTGCCGCAGTTCATGGGGAACGACACAAGGCAGACGCTATATGACAACGCGATTTCACGCCTCAAAGACATCCAGAAAGGCGCCTTTACCCCGGACTTCCCGAAATATCAGGAAGGGGACGGCGGCAGCGGTTCCGGATCTGGTGACGTGATGAAATTCGGGTCTATGCCCCGCCAGGGATACGACTATTAACCAACATTCAAACGCTTATCGAATGGCTTCCATATTACCTTTCTTCCATAGGTCGGCACCATCCCCGGCGCCCGAACAGATAACCCTGGAATCCCTTTTGCTCGCCGCCAGGAAAAACAACGACGAAGGCGGCAGCGTCCAGAAACGCAAGAGCCTCCTTCTGCTCCTGGACCAGAAGACGCAGAGCCTCACCAAGCAGGACGTGGCCAAGTGGCGCGCAGCGTGGCAGCAGGCCCTGAATGTAGAGAACCCGCGCCGTGGCAACCTGTATTCCATTTATACGGACGCCCTGGTGGATCTGCACCTTACCGGCTGCATATCGCAGCGCGTGGGCAAAACCCTTCTGAAAGCCTTTGTCATTAGGGATGCCAAGGGGAATGAGGATGAGGCGGCGCAGAAGACCTTTGAAAGCCAGTGGTTCTACGATTTCATCGCTGACGCCCTGGATAGCCGTTTCTGGGGGCACTCGCTCATCCAGCTGGGGGACGTCATCGTCGATGACAACGGCGTGCGCCGGTTCTCTGACGTGGAGCTGGTGCCGCGCCGGCACGTCATCCCGGAGTACGGGGTGCTGCTCCGCGAGCCGGGCGACGACATCAAGCGCGGGATTGACTTCCGCAGCGGCCCCATATCAGACTGGTGCGTGGAGGTCGGCGACCGCTATGACCTGGGGCTGCTGCTGAAATGCGCGCCGCACTCCATATCTAAAAAGAACATGACGGCCTACTGGGACGTCTTCGGTGAAATCTTCGGTATGCCCATCCGTATCGGCAAGACTACTTCGCAGAACCAGGATGACCTCAAGCGGGTGGAGAACATGCTTGAGAATATGGGCGCCGCCGCCTGGGGCCTTTTCCCGGACGGTACCGACATTGAGATAAAGGAATCAACCAGGGGCGATGCCTACAACGTCTATGACAAACGCATCGACCGGGCCAATTCCGAAATCTCCAAGGGTATTCTCAATCAGACGATGACCATTGACTCCGGAAGTTCCCTCTCCCAGAGCGAAACGCACCTTGAGGTTTTTGAGAACGTCTGTGCCGCTGATGCCAAACTCATCAAGTACATCGTCAACGACCGGCTTATCCCCAAGATGATCAAGCACGGGTTTGACCTCAAGGGCCGCACCTTCGACTGGGATGACGCCGCCACTTATTCGCCGTCCGAGCAGCGTGAGATTGAGCGCGTCATCCTCCAGTATTACCACGTGGATCCAAAGTATTTCCAGGATAAATACAAGATCACCATTACCGGGGAGCGTGACGATTCCGGCAGTTTTTTCGAGTAGGGGGTGATGACAAACCGGCGGAGCAGAACCCCAAGGCGGCAAAGGCCGAAGACAACGCCATAAAGTCCTATTACAGGCTCTTTGACCGGGCCGTCGGCGGGTTGTATGCCGAGGACCTGATGAAGCTTGCACAGGGTAAGGAAAAGCCCAATATCGCGTTTGATCCGGACATCATGCGTGCCGTGCTGCGCCGCCTGTACAATACCGGCCGCGTAACTCCGCAAATGCTCACGACGCCAGAGTGCAAGGCCCTTATCAATGAGACTTACAAGGTGCTTAACGGCGCCATTGGCCAGTCCATAACTCAGGAGACCCCGGCGGAACTGACACACGCCCTGCGGGAAAATGCCTTCATATTCTCCGGATTCAAAGCTTACCACAATCTCCGGGAAATCGGGCTGTCCCTTACAGAGGAAGACGGCACCCTGAAACCCTTCGCCAAGTTCGCGGAGGATGTCAAGGGGATAGATGCCCGCTATAACCAGCGATACCTCTACGCAGAGTATAACCACGCCGTGCACACCTCGCAGATGGCAGTCAAGTGGAACGACTTCACTAAAGACGGGGATGAATATAACCTCCAGTATCGGACCGCCGGGGATGAAAGGGTACGCTCGGATCACGCCCGCCTCGATGGGGTGACGCTCCCGCCATCCGATAAGTTTTGGAACAACTATCTGCCACCCAACGGCTGGAACTGCCGCTGCCAGGTAGTCCAGGTTCTCAAAGATGATTACCCTGTGAGCGACAGCGATGCCGCCACCCAGTGGGGGGATGAATGCACCGAAGACCCCAAGGCGCAGATCTTCCGCTACAATGCCGGCAAGGAGATGGAAATCTTCCCGCCCAGGCATCCGTATTTCAAAGCTCCTGCAGCCGTGGGGAAGGTCGTGAAGAAACTTGCCCAGGAAGAGATCAAGGATGACGCTATGACTTTTGTTGCAAAGACTGTAGCAGAAGCAGAAGAACAATTTAGGTCGAAGTTGGGGGTTAAGTGCGACCTAAGGGGATTTAAGAAGGATGGTCTTACTCAAGTTAAAGACATCTTTGATTGCGTTGCAAAACACTTCAAGGATTTCCCGGAGCTTAAAGAAAAAATCAAGTTTGTGGGGTCAGTGAAGGGCCGTATCAAAATGCTTGAGGATGCACTATTTGACAAATACAGGAAACTCTATCCTGGTATGCTGGATGAATACGTCAGAAAACGCGCCCATAAAGATGCTGTAAAATATGCTAATTGCAGTAAATCCACATACGCATATTCCGCCCCAGGCCAAAAAGACTATGGGCTGAATGGTCTCGCCTTTAATACTGATTATTCGCCGGAAAAAATCTGGTCGGCGATGGAGTCCGACCAGAAAATAAAGTACCATCCTATTGGATGCAATACGGTAAAGTCCATTTTCGACCACGAATTAGGGCACAAGATGGACGAAATGCTATCACTCTATACTGATGCGGATTTCAAAAAGATATTCGACCCTGCAAAAGCTAAGGGGGAACAGTGGATCACAGACAACCTCTCACATTATGCTTATGATTCGCGACGCTTCCGTCAGGTCAATTATACCCCAGAAAAGGAGTTCATTGCAGAGGCCTGGAGCGAATACCTAAACAACCCGCAACCAAGGGCAATTGCGAAGGCCGTGGGAGAATTGATTGAAAAGAAATACGGAGAAAAGAAAAAAACTAAATAGCTATGAGGCCGATTCATCTTCCACCACATACTCACGTGTGTATTCACGCGGGGCATCAGTTTCAAAAACGAAGTCGCCGTTTTGGCTCTTCAAGACTTTATTATGAGACTCAGCTTCCCCAAACAGTTCAATGGGGATGACATCAAAGGCCTTACACCTACAACCACTGATAAAGTGCTTGCAAGCTTCACAGGAAAACGGTATCGGCCGCTGTATGTCAACCAAATGACCCATTGACTTTGTATTTGGTACAAAAATACGAAATTTTTATAAAACAACCGAAAAATGGCAAACATTTATGACAAAATTCTCCGGGACGCCCGGGTGAAACTGACGGAGATGTTCGACAGGAACTTCAACCGGCAGGGATTTTTCGGCAAGAAATGGGTGCCTACAAAGGTGTCCAAGGTCAACAAGGCCGGCAAAGTCGGGTCCATCCTGATTGTCTCCGGGGCCATGCGCCGCAGCATCCGGTCCGACGTGAGGGGCAATGCCGTGGTGTTCACCTCCCCCCTGCCTTATACCGCTCTGCACAATGAGGGCGGCAAGTTCGCCGGCAACGTCCGCGCCCACGTCCGCAAGGTCGGCGGCAAGCTGGTCCGCGTCCGCGCCCATACCAGGCAGATGAATATGCCGCAGCGCCAGTTCATCGGCGACCACGCGGAAGTCCAGAAAGCCCTGGGCGATATAGTTTACAAGAACCTTCAAAAAGAGAGCGAACAGCTCGTTAAAAAATTCGGCAAATGAGAGAACGACTGTACAAAGAGATTTCGGCCCGTTTGGGACGCATTTACGATGTGGATGGCATTCCGGTCTATGTCCGGGCCAATGGCTTCCAAAACGAGCCCGAAACGGCCATCAAACATTACGACCTTTGGAATGAGAATGTGGCACAACTCACGCAACAGCGCCCGTTTGCCACACCGGCAGTGTTCTTTGAGTTCCCGCCCATCATTTGGACGGCGGCAGGGATGAAGACCAAGCGCGCCCGCGTGGACATACGCCTGCATATCATCACCGCCACGCTTGCCACGGTCGGCACCCAGTATGAGGATGCGGCGCTTTATCGGTTCCGGCTGATCCAGGCAATGGAAGACGCCCTGCGCGGGATGTCCGGCAAGCCGGATGAAAGGGGCAGGAGTTTCTGCACCCTCGCGAAAGTGGAATCCGACACAGACCACAACCACGAACAGGTGTGTGAGGACATAGAAGTCTGGGCCACCTACTGCCACGACCTTTCCGCATATACGCAGGACGGGAAGGTGCTCACCTCATTCCCGGTCTATCTCAACACCGGGGACATCTTCACCCCTGTCTTTGAAGACCCCTTCGTATAGCAGAACCGCCGCGCAATCGATGCACGGCGGTTCGCTTATTCAAAGAGCAGCAGCTGCTGTGGGTCTTCCCTGGATGGCTCTTCCAGTTCTGCCAAAGGGGTTCGGATGTAGGAAAGATAAGTCCGGTAACACATCGGATAAACCGGATAGATATACCGATGCCAAACCATCTTGTAACACTTCGCGGCGTTCCCCGGCTCATAATGCTGCTGGGTAATCTCGCAGACGTGCTTGATGCGCATAAGCGTATTTTTATGATGTTTTGCTCCCAAATCCGAAAAAACTTATTAACTTTGTGGCAGTTCCCCAGACTGCCAGCCTGTTTCTGTTTTTCGGAAGCGGGCTTTTTTTATTCCTCCCGCCCGTAGGGCTCCATCGTAACGGTGCCCTCGTAGTGCTTCTTAACGAGACCGGAGCCGCAACAGATTGGGCATATCTTGAACCCCGGGCGTCCGGCCTCAGGGATGCGGCCCTCGCTGTTGCAGTTCCGGCAAACCTCGATCTTATCATAAGAAAACGCTCTGCACTTTTCCATTCGGCTATTCCTGGGATTCCTTTTTCAGTTCGACATAGAAGGTCTCATCCTGGACTACATCGATGCCGCAGTTCTGCATGATCTTCTGGGTGTCCTCGCTGTCACGGTCGGCCAGCAGCTTATCCTTGGCCACTTCATCCGTGGTGCGGATGTAGGCGGTATGGCCGAGGTTCCGGAGCAGCTCCAGGACGGCCGCCCAGGTGAAGCCCTTGCGGGTCTTGAGTTTCGGCGTGCCGGTGCGGAACCCGATGGTGCCGTGCGTGCTCTCAAGGCTCTTTTTCTTAGAGAAAAGTTCATCCTTGTGCTCGGAGGCGAATACGTTCAGGATCTCGAAGTTCTCTTCCTTGGTCTTTTCCAGTTCCGCCAGGCGCTCCGCGTGCTTTTCGCGGATGGCGGTGAACTGCTTATCCATTTCGGCGGTGATTTTCGCGATTTCTGCATCAGCGGAGGCATACGCGCCGAAAGCCTCTTCCATCTGGTCCCGGGTCACACCCGAAAGGATGGTCTTCTTTGTTCTTTTGGTTGCCATAATATCGTTTGATTAAAAGGTTATTTCTTGAATCTTGCAGCAAGCGCTGCGGCCCCAATCCACCCGGCAAGCTTAGGATGCTCCCGGAGGCTGTTTTCGATAGTCTTGAAGATGCGGTGCTGATCTCCGAACACACCGGAATACCCCTGCATAACGCCGGGCGCTATGTCCTCGCCGATGAAGATTGCGACCGCACAGCCCTCGACATCCTTCCCGTCGGCAGCGAAGCGCTCTTCCACGGTCCGCATGAATTCCTGCGCCAGCTGGGCGATGCTCTTATCAGCGGCCGGGGTCTTCTGCCCCGCCTCATTCAGGACGTTGCCCAGGGCGAACTCCACGGTGAAAACCTCTTCCGTCTTCCAGTCCTGAATATCCACGCACTTGCGGATAAGGGAATTGTCGCCAGTCTTCACCTCCAGGGACTTGAGGGTAGGAAGCAAAGCTGGCCCGAAGTCATAATCATACGGGTCGCGTACAATGCAGTAAACCTTATTCCCGTCCAGGAAAGCGAGGTGTCCGGATCGGTGGCTCACGGCAGCCACTCCTTGCGGCTTGTAGCCGCGCTTAACTAAAGATGCCATAATTATTCAACCAGCTTTATAATCCCATAGATAATGACCAGGAGAATTACAATGAGAACGGGAATCCACAGAGGGGAAAGAACCCACCACCAAAACCACGCTATGACCTTGGTAAGTTTGAGGACAATGAAGACGATGGCAAGCAAGCCGGTGAATCCGATTCCGCCGCCGATGTTTGAAGATGATTTTGCCATAATATAATTGATTTGAAGTTAGTTTGCCATTCTTTTACCCGCCGGTGTGCCTTGGGCCTTCATGGCGGTGGCCATCGCAAGGTATTCCTGGGCGATGCTATCCACGGCCTTTGAGTCCTTTGTCTTCTGGTTGAAGGCATAGCAGATGTTTTTCAGGCGGTCGGCCGGAATCTTATTAAAGTCCTGGTATCCGGTAGCGCGGCAGGCAATGCCCTTGATGACGGAGGCATTGGCTTCCCGGCCGGTCAGGCGGAGCCACGACCCGATAGCCGCCATCGTGCGCCTGCGCTGCTGGTCCAATTCCTTGAGAGCCGGATTCAACTGCATTTCCAGGGTGTGGCAGATATCCATAAGGTCGTGGTTGTCGATGTCTTTGCTGCTCTCCACGCCGAAGCTCTCCACCAGGGCGTGTTTTTCGTCGTCAGTCATACCCAGACGCGAGCATAGCGTGTGGAATTTCTTAAGCAGCCATTTCTGCTGTTGGTCCATAATCGTTGCCATATTGAGCGTTATTTATAACTTGTTTAACCAGTATTCCTGCGCGCCTTTCTCCCATACGGTGAAATCCGCGCCGCCGCTGTCTTCTGTCATGAAGCGAGTAGTAACGAAGGCCTTGAAGCCTTCCACCCTTACCTTCACCTCAGAGAGTTTCCGGACGTGCTGAGCGATGGCCGGGTAAGGCTTATTGTTTTCCTCGTGCGCCAGGAAAATGAAAAGTTTGTCGGGGAATGTATTGATAAGTTCCGCAAATGCCGGGCGTGTGAATCCAGGGAGCGCGGTGATAGAGTCTATTACCACCACGTCCGGGCTGCGCCGCTTCTGCAGGCGGGCTTTCAGGTCCCCGATTTCCTCCTTGGAGTAAACCACCACCTTATTGCCACAACTCTGCATATCGGCGTCATACCAGGCCGTCTGGAAGGATTTGGAAAGGCCCTGCTCAAGCGTGTCGTATGCGCCACGGCTCACGAATTTGAGCAGGTACTTGAGCAGTTCCATCGCAAAATGTGTCTTTCCGCTCCCGGATTCGCCGTAAATGATCCACGCGCCGCGGAGCTCCGGCCTGCCGAAAGAGGCAAGCCAGGGCCCTTCAAAATCCGCCACCTTGAAGGAGGCGTCACACACATTCCTGTTGCTTATAGCGCGTCCCATTCAAACGGTGTTTAATCAGCGTTTTCGATGGTCTTTGCGGCGTGTACCAGACGCTTGACGCGGCGCAGGTCACAATCGCTGTCCTCCGCGATGCGGTTAATCTCCGAGCGGGCGGTGACGCCGTTTGCGATACAGACGGCCTCGATGTCCCCTCTGCAGACGACCGGCATAGGGATGAACTTGCGGCCCACGCGGCTGTATATCTCGCGGAACCCCCGGCGATTATTACGGACACCGCGGAGGACCCGTTTCTCAAGGAACTGGGTTGCGCACATTACGATCCCGCAGTGGTCTTCCAGCTGGTTGTACAGGGTGATGAAGAAAAGAAGGGTCTGGTCGCTGAGTTTGTCTGCCTCATCGAGAACCAGGAGAATCCCATCACGGCGTTTGAGAGTATGCACGGCGTCAGCCACCATTTCAGCAACAGTGTTCCCTTCGGCGTCGATGCCCAGCGTGCCCAGAAGCTCCGAAAGGAACTGCTTGCGGTTCCAAAACTCCGAGCAGGAGAGTACAAGGACATTGGGGTTGCGCTCTGCGTATGCCTTCACGGCCTGAGACTTTCCGCATCCGGCGTCACCGGTGACGGCAAACACCAGGGCATTTTCCTGGGCATCGGTGAGGACGTCATACATCCGGTTGTATCCCTCTGTCTGCACAACCACCCACTGGCGCGGGTCGTATCCGACGGCGGCTCCCACAATGCGCCACATATCTTCCGAAATGAGATCCCAATTCCCGTTAAGGATCTGGCTTAGGGTCGCGCTGCTTACTCCGATGACGGCAGCCGCCCGGTTTTGGCTTCCCTGGTTGGCGGCAAAAGCCCTGGCTTTCTCCGCAATGGATTGTTTTTCTGACTTTTTCATATTAACAAAACTTGATTAGTATAATTCTGCGGTTTTCATCTTACGCTGCGGGGTTTCCGGCACGGGCACTTCGATCGGGACGGGCTCCGCCTGGGGTTGTACCTCCGGGGCAGTAAGCCGCGCCTCATTGCGGCGGCTCTTGTGCTGTCCTTCGCTGTCGCACAGGCATACACGGCGCAGCATATCCAGCTGGGGATTCTTATGGAAGAGGTCTATAACCGTGTCGCTCGCGTCGCTTATGGTCTTGACGACGTGCGGCTCAAGCACCTTGCTATTGAATTCCCGGATACGGGCAAGCTGCTCCGCATCGCCGGGTTTACGGTCAGCAAGGGCCATCGGTTGGACATACTTTTCTTCAAGCAGGAATTTCAGAGAACCGTCCTCATTGACGGCAAGGACCTTGGCAAGATTGTCAGGATCGTACTTCACGTTCCAGCGGATATGTGAGTATTTCCGGAAGTTCATATCAAAGCAGTCGTAAGAGCGCTTTGCCCCGAGCAGCCGGATATTCAGGCCGGAGCCCTCAAGGGCATTCTTATACCCGGTTTCACTGCCGAAAGTCAGAAGGTACTGCTCATCCGAGAGAGGCAGGCGGCGGTCTTCCGCGACCTTATCCCACCCGGCTACGTACTTCTCGCGGGCCATTGCGCGCATCCCCTCGATGAGCCTGACAACCTGGGCTACACATTCCTCGCGGGTAGGGAAAGACTTGCGGATAAGGTTGAGCGCATCGGCGTTGGGCTGCTTGTTTTTGTCTGAGGTGATGCCGAAGCCGGCCCAGTTCGGAAGCAGCTGGCACATCTTGTTGAAGGAAAGGAAAAATCTTTCGACCGGCTTGCTCTTCGCGTTCTTGACCTTCGCCGGGACTACCTTTGCGCCGATGGCGCTGTAAACCGGCATCATTGTCTTCATCGCGAAATGGTCGCTCTGGATCTGGTTGGCGCGATAGCGGCGGCCGAAGAGCTCCGCCGTGTGGTTGGCTGCGTTGCGGAGGGCGGCTGTAATGAGGGTGGAATCCTCCTGGTCGCCGATGGCATAACCAATAGGATAGCCGCAGAAAGGATCCAGAACAATCTCAAGGGTGAGGCGGTTACTGTAGGAAGTGACGGTGCGGCCGTCTTTTTTCGTCTCGGTCTTCTGGTAAAGAAGTTCGACATCCCAACCGTCAAGGCTCCACATATACAGGGGAGCGGTGGGGGCGCTGCGCTTGACCTGCATACTGCGCTGATTGTAGAACTCCGAATTACCCAGGCGCCCGGCGGCGGTCTCAAGGTCGTACTTCCTGCGCCAGGACTTCACGGCCGGAGCGGTGACTTTCTTCCACCCCAGTTTGTCGGCCAGGGCATTGTATATCATTGAAATCTGGCTGTTGTCAAGGTTCCGGTGGTCGGCAAGCAGCTTGACCACCACGGCCTCCTGCTCTTTGGTGACAATCTTCGCCGCGTTGGCGTTGGCGAATTTGGCGGAAATGAGCACCTCATAGTTTGCAGATCCGCCACGGAAGAAATCATTGTATTTTTCCTGCAGGCGGCGGGCATTCTCCGGCAGGCTGTTGGGGAAACGGTCGGCGATACGTGGAAGTGCGGCCGCTGCGCGTTTCCAGAAATCGCAGCGCTTGACACGCGGCTTGCTGAGCTTGGCGTGCTGGCTGTCGGACCGGGTGAGGATTGCCCGGAAGGCCGCGAGGATGGAGGCATTGTTTGTGTACTCCGCCTGTTTTTCATAGTCCAGGCCGCGAACGCCATCGATGCGGTAATCAGCATAAAACTGGGCAGCGAACCCGTCCGGCTCGATGGTGTCGATAAATTCCTTACTCTCTGCCTGGGCCTTGAGGTCGGGTGTCCGCCTGTACACCTCAATCTTTATCTTGGCGGGCATCGTGTCCACCACGAAGAGAGCCGGGGACCCTGGGCAAGCTCTGCGGGCTTGCTGGATCTTGCCCCGCTGCACTCCGTGCTGGATTGCCTTCATCGACAGGATGCCGGCAAGGTCCTCGTAGGTCGCACAGTATTTTCCGTTATAAACTTCCATTTTATTGTTCCTTGACTGTCTTGCTCCCCGTCCTGGTATCGCTCCAGACAAAGCCCTAAGCCTTCACGGGGAAATCCTTAAGTTTCGCCCTGCGGGCTAAATGTTCAAGCATAAATTCTGAAAAGCGGAGACCGCCCGCACGTAGTGGTTGATGTCACGACTGCTGCAGTTCGTGTTACCATTGCTGAGGTTCACGATCCACGCGCACCACTCCGTGCCCTTGACGGCGATGCTGGACCAATAATAACCCATTACGAGCGTGGGCGCGCCCATGGCCAACAGGCATTTGTTGATTTCCTTGCGGTGCTGGTGCATTATCTTTAACTGCTTTACCGTGGGGAGATCCCACTTACCGGGGCGGATGTTGGCTGTCCCATATTTGCGGCAGAAGTCGGCCGCAGGGGATCCCACGAAATCAAATTCATTATCCCCATCTGGATCATGGTAAATAAGGCCCCTGTTTGCCTTAAGGATGGCATCCGTCGCAGCCTTGCTGTCAAGGCTCTCGACATCCGTAATAAGCTTTGAAGAATCGGATTTCTGCCCCAGCTGGGCAACTACCGTGTTGTGAAGGCCCACCAGGAAGGCGGCATCTTCTGTGACTACTGCTACGCATACAGGATGGATGTGCTTCTCGGTGTTCCATTGGTCATAAGAGACAAGCTCGGGCTTGAATCCGTCACCGATCAGAACGGCGCTGTTGTTAACGCACCAGGCGCCCAATGGGCGCTGCGACTTAAGATTTGTTTCCATAAAATTTGAAATTATGGTTGAGTGTTATTCTCGGGTTCGTCCTTTTCCAGGAACTCGTCAGGCAGGAGCCCGCGAGTCTCCCAGAGCTTGTATAAGAGGGCGGCAAGGCCCCAGCAGCCGAAGCCCTCAACTTTGGACCAGAAGAATACCTTGCCCCAATTCTCCTGCTCTGCCGGCTCACTGCATAACAGAATTACTCCGACAAACACGAGAATGCACCAGATAATCTCCCTCACCTTTTTTGCGATTTCTGTTTTCATATTATTTTGCGATATTGGTTTTCTGTACCTCCACCCCGCCGCGCTGCAATGCGCGGACTCGGATCTTCCCGGAAATACCTCCGGTGTAGCGTCCGTTCAGGGCATTTCTGACTGTTGGCCAGGAAACTCTGAACTCTTTTCGCAGGGCTGATTTTTCGCCCGCCTTGACCAAAATTTCAGACATGTTCAATTTCCTATAATAATTTTCGTAACTTTGTAACGCACCTTTCACTATGGAAAGCGATGTGCAAATATACAGAAAATCTGGAAAACAAAAACATCTTTCAGTAAAAACTTCAGAATTTATGGATTTTTATGGGTAAGGAGAGTATAAATAAGCGATTTTTAGAGGCCGTACAAGCCTTGATAGACCGACCGCCAGGGCTTACCAAGTCTGCCATTGCGGACTCGTTGGGTATAAAGCCGTCTAAATTTACAGAGATTCTGAAAGAGCGAATGATGGCCGGCACTGATGCTCTTTCCCTTATAGTGGAGAAATATGGGGTTTCCGCCGACTGGCTCTTACGTGGGGAAGGGGAGATGTTTGTTACTCAAACTGATGGTACAGAAAATCTGGAAAACAAAAACATTTTTTCAAAAAAACTTATACCTCTTTATGACGATGCCAGCACAATAGGTGGGTATAATGACACCGTGGCTGATGTCAACACCCCTTCTGGGCGGGTCGCGGAGTGGATTGATGCAGGCGACTGGTTCCCGGAGGCCACGTCCGCCATCCGGCATTATGGGGACAGCATGGTAGAGTACCCGTCCGGGTCAATACTCGCGTTGAAAAGGGTGCAAGATCTGCGTCTTATCCTCAACGGCCGCAGTTATGTGATAGAGACATCTGAATTCCGTGTGACCAAGCAGCTGCAATACCACGCCGGGGATGACTTTATTATGGCCTACTCAAGCAATAGAGAGACATACCCGGACGGCACGCAGATACACTCTCCGATCACCATACCCCTTGAGTCAGTACGGAGTATTGACCTGGTACTGGGGTGCGTGCTTAAAGAGTACAGTAATGGGGCAATACCCATCATAAAAACGGTAAAACACACCCCCTGAGGGGTATTTTTATACAGAAATCCCGCACAGAGCACCGTGATTTGGCGTTTCTCGCGGGATTTTTCGTGTAAAAAATATGTCATAAAGGGGGGCCAATCCCTCAAAAAAGCCGTTTTTTTGCCTTGATTTTTTCCATAAAGGGGGTTGAATCAGTCAAAAAGTGGCATCCATTTGGGCACCCATTAGGGCATCCATTGCCATTTTTGACGTATTTTCAATAAAAACGACTTGTGCAAAACTCTGGGTATATAGTCTCTTTTCAAGGGCTATTCAAACGCCGTTTTAAGAGGATTCAAGCTTTGGGCTGACAAATCTTCATAATGCCCTCTAAAACGCTTTCTATTGGCATTTGTGGCGGCGCCTGGGCATAAAGAAAAGGGCGCAATCAAAGTCACGCCCAAGCAAATCACGGTATAATCAAAGCTTCGGTCTTCCAGGGGTGGCCGGAAATCAAAGCAAAATCCAAGTAAATGTACATTTCGTTTTTCGGGCTCAAATTCTCTCAGCCCTCATAACTCACTGAAAACAAGCAGGTAACGGTATATCCCTACTATATCATACTTGTACATTTCGTTTTACTGCCCATAGATATCTACGGAGAACACGTTTCCTGCACCCTCCGGGACGGTTCACTTTCCTTTGGTGGACCTTCCGGAGCCGTAGTATTCCATCCGGACAGTCTGCTTGGCATCAAGGCTGCAGGGAACCTTCCGCTGGAAGGGCTTGTACGCCACAGGTATCGCCTTAATGGCGGAGACTGGAATGACGGACGCTTTATCGGCCTCACAGATAATATCCGCCCGGGGCGGTATTCACTTGAAGAGCAAAGCTCGGATATCTTCGGGAGGTGGAATCAAGGCAAGTCTGTTTCACGGATTATCCGCGTGCCTCCGCCTATATGGTTCCGCTGGCCTTTCCTGCTCATGTATCTCCTGCTGCTTTCCGCCATCGTCTATACGGTGATGAAACTACGCGAGCGCAGGCTCCTTGTCAAGGAACTGGATATGCGAAACCGCCTTTTCTCCATTATCTCCCACGATCTCAGGGGCCCCGTCTCCGGAAATTACATCCTGTCGCGGGAACTACTGGAGAAGGTTGACAGCCTCTCTGGGGAGCAGTTGAAGGCAGGCCTTGCTGAGTTGTCCGGGTCGGCCGAAAACGCCTCCTCCCTGCTGGAGAACCTCCTGCTATGGTCACTCAGTCAGAGGGGCATGCTGAAGCCCGTTATTCGTGAGGTGAATCTCCTGGGCCTTGCCGAGGATGCTGTGGAAAGCGTCCGTGGGCATGATGTGATCACGGTTGATATTCCCGAAAACCTGATTGTACGCACCGACCGGAACATGCTGCTTACCATTCTTCGGAACCTTTTGGACAATGCCGTAAAGGCTTCGCGGCATTCTGACACCCCGGGGGCTCTTGCCATCCCGGTCACTCCTGTCATCCTGAGGAGCGAAGCGACGAAGGATCTTCTCCATGCGCGCCGGATTGTCATCATCGATAACGGCCCCGGTTTTCGGGAAAAGAATCCCGATTGGGGCCATGGTCTCGGCCTTGTGATTGCACGCGAACTGCTGGATAAGCTCAGCGCCGGGATGGAAATGAAAAATCGGCCCGAAGGAGGCCTTCAAATAACCATTGACCTATGATTCATGTTCTTCTCGTGGAAGATTCCGCCGTTTTCGTAATGGGACTCAAGTTGGCATTGCAGTCCGATGGCGAGTTCGCATCCATTGAATCTGTTGCCACTCCCGGTGCGGCCGTAGCCTTCCTCAATGCCCATCCGGAAACGGATGTTGCCGTGGTGGACATCTCCCTGGAGTCCGAGACCGACGGCCTTACGCTGCTTGGCATCCTACGCGATGCATTTTCTTCCGTTAAGACTCTGGTTTTGTCGCATTACAAGACTCCGGCCTATATCCTGAAAGCCATTTCTTCCGGGGCATCGGCCTATCTGGCCAAGGATTCCGTGCCGAAGTCCATCGTGGAGGCCATTGCCGATGTTGCCGACGGCAAAAGCCTTTTCTTTGGAGAAACCATCGATGCCGACCGGATTACCCGCCTATTTGGCGGACGTGAAAATCTGCTTGCCCGTAAACCGCAGGGACTTACGCCACGAGAACTGGAAGTGCTCCAACTCACCACCTCCGGCTACTCCAATTCACAGATTGCATCGGCCCTGGAAATTACCCTGAACACCGTGGACAGCTACAAAGAACGCATAAAAGGGAAATTCGGTCTGGACAGCATTGTAGAGTGCGTGGCCTCCGCCGTAAAGAGTGGCCTCGTGTCTGTTTAAAATTGCACGCGTGCGTGCGCGACTCAGCCCGCGATTGACATTTTCAACCCCCGAAGGAAATCTGACCACCTCCGGGTCATAACACCCGGCAGTATGTCTGTGTCCTTTCGGGTGTCCGGAAAACATTTATCAAAGAGTTACGGCCGCAAAGTGTCAGGATTCGGTGAGTTAATACGACTGCTTATAAGTGCTTTCCGATTTTTTGTAAGAAATAAGATAAAACAACAATATGTTGATTAAACAAGACGACCCCGATTCAAGTGAACAGTGCAACAAGGGTGTAAGATTGTGAAGGCGCGGCG
>R22__coassemble_251_pt1 | contig 40942 bp, 30 predicted proteins | sample R22__metabat2_high_PE_057 | metagenome-assembled genome bin R22 | reverse complement strand
CCTCTATAGTCAAACATTTACATCATATCAGACACGGAAATTTGCAAGTGTCCCATTATCTTCGGTAAATTCAACTGCGGAGAAGTCCAGGTCGGCCATCAGCTTGAAGTAAACGCTGCCGTCGTCCTTGAGCAGGCCGTCCATCTTCATGAAACCGTTGAGATCCCTGATGAGATAAGGGTCAGCCTCGGTTCCGGAGCCTTCCTGCTCGGGGGCGGTCATCTTGAAGACGATGTAGGCCGCCTTGTCGTCGGGAGCCTCGTAATTGGTGCCTCCGCTGACGGTTCCCACCACGATGGGAAGGAGATAAGTCTCGCCCTCAACGCAGCCTTCTCCCTTGAGACGAAGGTCGCAGGTGGAAGATGTGGTTGAGTAACGGATAAGCATGAGAGAAGTGGAAGGCAGGGAATATGCCTCTGCGGGAATAGCCTTATAGGACGTGCCATTGGCGGCATTGTAGGAGTTCACCAGATCGGGTTTTGCGGCAAGAGTGATGGTGTAGGACTCCTCCGAAACAGGATCGGCGGCAACTGCAAGGGTAACGTTGACTCCCTGATATTGAGGCACCTCGTATATGGCCTTTGCATCGTTGACCACGACGGAGAGCTTGGCTGTCTCAGCAGTTTCCTGCTCGCCCTTTTCTTTATCACAAGACAGGGCAATAGCACTGAGAAGAACAATGGTAATAAAACCTAATACTTTTTTCATAACGTTATTAATTAGTAATTATTCTCAAAATGAAAGACCATCAACCCAACCGGGGTTCTGGGTAAGCACACCCTCGGTGAGGGAGCGCTGCTCCACAGGAATGGGATAAAGGTAGTCTTTGTTTTCGTCCCAGCTCCATCCGGGGCGGGAGTCATGGTGATAGTCTATGCAACCGGAATTCCCGTTCGTAAGTATGATTTCCGAACCAATCTTGAAGGCGTTGGCGGCGCTTCCGGCAGGGGCCGAAGAACCGGTGTACAGAGTGACGTCCAGGACTCCATCTTCATCCAGGTCGTAGTTGCCCTCTCCGGGGAAGTACATACCCAGCAGAGGAGCATTCAGCATCTGCCCTTCCGCCCAGCGGATAAGATCGTAGTAGCGGAATCCCTCGCCGATGAGCTCAACGTTGCGTTCGCGACGGATCTCCAGAATGACTCCCACGTTGGAAGAATTCTTCTGGGCAACCTTCAAGTAACCGGAGCCGGCAGCCTGAAGATAAGGGTCGGGGTTGGCATTGGCGGTGGCAAGGTCGAGATTCGGCATGCCCACGCGGTCGCGGAGGGGCTTGATAGACATATTGATGTCTTCCTGGGTGATGGTGCCGAGTTCCGCCTTGGCCTCTGCGTAGTTCAAATACACTTCACCAGCACGGAAAAGGATAAGGTCGCAATAAGACTTCTGATAGACATCGTCTTCCGGGCCCATGAAGTACTTGATGGGTGCATATCCGGTAATACAGTAGTTCAGATCGGGGGCCGTACGGATGCCCGTGCCGAGACGGCAATAACCGGGAGTGCGTATGCTCTGCGCAAGACGGGGATCGCGGTCCTTTACCTCGTCGGTAAACTTCATGGTTTCCCAGCCGGCCTTGTCGGTGAAGCGGGAGCCGTCTTTGCAAAGGTAATTGGCGATCATGCTCCTGGTGAAACCGCGGGCACCCATTGTAGCGGTATTATAACTGTTATTGGCGCTGTGCACCACATTGTAGTTAACGTCGTAGTCCCTTGCGAGGATTACTTCCTTGTTGGTGCCTTCGGAGATATTGTACTTGGTGAACAGGCCTATGTAGCTGCCGTTCGTTCCCTCGCTGTTATAGATGGAATAACCGCTGGAGTTGATGAAGGTGGAGGCTGCATCCGCGGCCTGCTCCAGATACCAGGTGTAAGGCTTGGCATCGGCCGGCAGGGTCTGCAGGGTAACATCGCCTGCATGATACTTGCGGAACGTTCCCTCGAAGAGGCAGAAACGGGATTTCAGCGCAAGGGCTGTCCACTTGGTCACACGGTAGTCCTGATGGTCGGAAGGAAGGTTCGCTATGGCGAAGTCGATATCCTTCACCATCTCCTGCATCACGAGTTCACGGCTGTCGCGTGCCTTGTAGAGATCTTCGTCGGCGGAACCGATGGTGTGGTCGTACCACGGCACGTCCCCGAACATCTTCACCTTTTCGAAATAGAAATATGCACGGAAAACGCACCAGGCCCAGATACTGGTTGCGGAGCGCCTCGTCTTTGCAGTTGCCGGAATACTCAATGAAGGTATTGATACGGCGGAGATAGGTCCAGGACCATCCGGAATTGCCGGAATTAATTGTGCGCCCGCCCATTATTTCATCGTCCAGGTTCCTGGCGACCCACGTGTCGTTCATGACGCCGTTGAAGAACCCGCTGGGGAACATGGGGTACAGCGCGTTAGTGTAGGAACGCATCTCGGTTTCCGTGGCAAAGAAAGTCTCGGGAGAGAGTTTGTCGAGCGGATACTTGTCCAACATGTCTTCGCAGGAATTGAACAGCATCGAAGCTCCCAACAATACACATATATATTTAATATAGGCTTTCATATCTCAGTCATCTTTAGAAGTTAATATCAACACCGAACATGAATGTCTTCTGCCAAGGATAGATATGGTCTTTGCTTCCACTCCTCATGGCCGCTTCCGGGTCGATGTAGTCGCAGTGGAAACCAGGGGCATAGCAGGCGAGATTCTCGCCGGAGAAATAGACACGGACAGATTCCATGCTGACCTTCTTCGTAAGTTTCGCAGGCAGGGTGTAGCCTACGGTAAGGTTCTTCAGACGGCAGTAGCCGAGGTTCTGCAGGTATTTGTCGTTCACCGTAGTAAGCTCGCGATTGGCGCCGACACCGGCGACATAGGCACGGGGGCGCGGGAAGTATGCGTCGGGGTTGTCTTCCGACCAGCAGTCATCCAGGAAATCCCTCTGGGTCCAGCTGGAGAAAGGACGTGCATAAGGGCCCCAGAAGTAGCGGTTGTCGACTGCCGGATACCAGTTCAGGCGTCCGATTCCCTGAATGAACATGGAGAAGTCGATGCCGGCCCAGTTGAAGCCGATGGTGGCGCCGTACTGGTAGCGGGGCTGGGAATTACCTATGACTTTGCGGTCGCCCGGATTGTCCACGGTATTGGCGCCGGGGCCTATGATTCCGTCGCCGTCAAGATCGACATACTTGAGGTCACCTGCCTTGAGGCCGTAATCTCCACCGGTGGAAGAGTAGATGATGGAGCAAACGGGAGACTGGTCCACGGGATATGCCGCAGCTTCTGCATCGGATGCGAACAAGCCGTCGGTGGTATAGCCCCAGATTTCGCCGTAGCGCATGCCCTCATAATACGTGGAGAGGTTCTTGGTGGGATTGTCGAACTTGGTGATGTATCCCACGAAATCGTTGAACGTTCCGGTTATGCTGTAATCGAAGGGCTTGCCGAGGAGCTGGAAACTGTTCCTGTAGGTGAGCGAAAGTTCATAACCGGTGGTACGCAGGTCGGCGTTGTTGGTCTTGGGGGCGGATGCGCCGTAGACTGAAGGCAGGGCCTTGCCGGTGGTTAGCATGTTCTTGGTATCGCGGATGTAGGCCTCGCCCGTGAAGGTAATCTTGTTGTCGAGGAAGGCCATGTCCACACCGAGGTTCTTCTGCTGCACGGTCTCCCAGGTAAGGTCGGATGCCACGGGTGCGCTGAAAGTGGCGATGCCGGACTTGTCGCCCCCGAACAGATAGCTCTGGGTGCTGACAGTAACCTGGCGGATGTAGTCGTAGTAGCCTACCTGCTGGTTGCCGAGGCTACCATAGGAGAATCTGATCTTGAAGTCGTTCCACCAGCTCTTGAGAGGTGAGAAGAAACTCTCCTCGGAGACCCTCCAGCCTGCGGAGGCGGAAGGGAAGAAGCCGTAGCGCTGGCCCCTCGGGAAACGGGATGAGCCGTCGTAACGGGCACTGACTTCGAAAAGATATTTGCCCTTGTAGTCGTAGTTGACGCGTCCGAAGAAACCAAGCAGGGAATATTCGGACTGGCCGCCGGCCGTTTCGGTGCGCTTGTTGCCTTCTTCATCGGCGCTCACCAGGCTCTGATCGTTGAGTTCCTGCGACATGAGGTCGTAGCCTGTTGCGGTCAGCTTCTTATGATAGTAGTATTCGTACTGGCCACCGCCCATGACCTTGAGGTTGTGGGCATCGGCGAAAGTGTCGGAGTATGTGGCATACAGGTTCACGGTATGCATATCCACGGTCTGCATCTGCTCGGTAAGCTTGTCTGCATTGTCGCCGGTGGTGAGGGTGGTGGTCTGCATGGGAATCTTGGAAGCGACCACGCCGTTCACCGAACGGTGCAGGCTGGCGTAGGAGTTATAGGAGTAAGTGTAGTTACCCTTGATTTCCAGCTGCTTCACAGGCTTGATGGTTGCTTCGGCCGTGTTGGTGAAGTTGTTGTTCCTGGTCTTGTTGACGAAGTTCTCGTTGGCGACATTGGCAAGAATGGCCTGACCGCCGCCGCCCGTTTCGGTCTGGTACAGATAGTTTCCGTCGGGCATCACAGGCACAAGGTAGGAGAAGTATCCTGCAGAGAACTTGTAGAACGTGTCGTCGATGTCGCTCAGGCCCGGATAGGTGTAAACGGATGAGTAGTAAGCGGTATTGTTGCTGATATTCAGCCATGAGTTCGCATCGAAGGAGATGCGGGAACGGAGGTTGTATTTCCGGTAATGGTCAGGGTTTATCCTGAAGAGGCCCTGCTCATGGTTATAGTTGGCGGAAAGGAAATAATTTACATTCTTGGAACCTCCACGGAACGACAGGTTGTGGTTTTCGACAGGTTTGTCGTCGTTAAAGAAATAGTGCCACCAGTCGGTGTTACCGTAGAATTTATAGTACTGCTGGTTGGGGGCCAGGGTCATCCAGGGACGTTTCGGGTTCTCGGTCACGTCGTCGCGGCGGGCCCAGAGCTCATTCATATCATCGTCGCCATAGAGGATGTACTGCTGGCCGCGGTAGGCTCTCATGAACATGTTGATTATGCGCACCTGGTCGTATCCGCGGGTTTCCCAGTCAGTGGAGGAAGTGGGGGTGGAGATGCCCCAGCGGCCATTGTAGCTCACCTTGGCATGTCCGCCATTGTCGTTACCGGACTTGGTGGTAACCAGCACTACGCCGAAGGCTGCCTTGGCTCCATAAACTGCGGAGGAAGAGGCATCTTTCAGTACGGAAATGCTTTCCACATCATTAGGGTTCACCCTGTCGAGGGATCCTACCACGCCGTCTACCAGCACCAGCGGGGAACCCGAGTTGATGGAGTTCCATCCACGGATATTGAGCGAAACACTTGCTCCGGGCTGGCCGGAAGGGGTGGTGACCGTCATGCCGGGCACGGTTCCCTGAAGTATGCTTCCAAGGTTGGCATTGGAGCGGTTCGCGATGGACTTTGCGGAAACCACAGACACTGCGCCCGTGAGGTTTTCCTTCTTCTGTACGCCGTAACCCACCACGACAGCATCTTCGATAAAGAGGAGGTCTTCTTCTAGAGTAACATTCACCTGGCTGCGTCCGGCCACTGCCACGACCCTGTTCTTGTATCCTATGGAGGATACTTCCAGCACCGCGTCGCTTCCGGCGTTCAGGGTGAATCTTCCGTCAACTCCGGTGACGGCTCCGGTAGTGGTGCCCTGAATCATTACGCCTGCGCCGACGACGGGTTCTCCCTTCGAATCGACCACAAGGCCTTTGAGCACGGAATCCTGCTTTGCGGGCTTCTCGCTCACAATAATGTGGGAATTATTGATGACGCAAGAATAACCGGCATTGCCAAGGACATTGTCCACAATCTCCTTGACACTCACCGTGCCTGCCGGGACCGACACCCTGGTGGACACATCCACCTTGGAGGCATCATAGTCTACCGACATGCCTGTCTGGGATTCAATCTCCCGGAACAGCTGCGCGACTGTCATTTGACTGCCGGACATTTTCACCCGCTGGTTCTGTGCGAAAGAAACGATGCACAGAGAAAAGCAGAACAATACTGCTAAAACTGATTTCTTCATAGAAATGGTTAGTGTACTAAAAAAATTGGTTCACGCTCTTAAGTAAGCATGAACCAATTAAACACACAAAAATAAAACGATTAGAAGTGGTAATAATACCGATCGCCAATAATATTGAATCCTGAACCCGGTATCAGCATTGTCAGGACCTCGAGAGCATCTTTGAGAGATTCCTCCGGAGTGAATCGCACGTTAAGCGTATTACCGACATGCATCTTCTCTGCGTTATAGTTGATCGACACATTGTATCTTCTTTCGAGTGAAGAAATGATCTCAGGGAAAGAAGCATTCGAGAATGCAAGATAACCATCTTCCCAGCTCAGCACTTTGCGGGCATCAACCTTGGTAAGGACGACATTATTTTCGGATGGCTTGAACAACAGCTGAGAGCCGGGGTCCAGATAATAAGAATCAGCTTTGATGGAAGGAATGTCCACCTTTACCTTTCCTTCCTTCAGAGTTGTACGGATAGAAGGTTCTCCGAGGTATGATTCTATACAGAAAGTAGTACCCAGGGCCTGGACATCCATATAGGCGGTCTTGACGATGAACGGCCTGTCGGGATCTTTAGCGACGTGGAAATTCCCCTTCCCCGTGAGATATACAATACGTTTGGATTTGTTGAACTGCTCAGGATAAAGCAATGTCGACCCGGCATTCAGATGCACCTCCGTGCCATCCGAAAGTGTGATGGTTGAAGTGTTGCCATAATCTGCGACGAGGCTTTTGGTACAGTCCATCGCAGATACATTGTATTTGTCGCGGGCAATCGAAAATGAAAAAACGGCGACTATCGCAAGTGCGGCCGCAACCGCCAGCAGAGATAACGACCGAAAAAGCACTCTGTTTTTTTTAGCAGACGCTTCTATTCTCGTATTTACCCGGACCAGCTCCCGGAAAGAGTTTGAATCGATCTCCCCTTTGCTCTCTTCCCAAATCTTTTCCAAAGATAATAACTCGTCACGCTTCTTCATTTCACCATTGGCTCCTTCCATCTGACAAATAAAGTTTTTATAAAAAGTAAAGGTTAATGCATGTTACACACAAAACAATAATAAGTCTTACAACCTTGCGCAGCTCGGCAAGGGCATTCGTAATATGGTTTTCCACCGTTCGCTTGCTGATACACAGTTCTTTGGATATATCTTCATTGGAATAACCCTGCATCCTGCTCATCACAAAAATCTTGCGACGCTTTGCAGGCATTTTGTTCACTGTTTTCCATATCAATTCCTCCATCTCGTCTGCAAAAACAGATTGCTCCAGCGATACGGAGTTCGCCGCACCGACATAACGCTTCTCGTTCACGAACTTGCTTTGGACCGACTGTTTATCGTAATGGTTGAATATGCGGAATTTGGCCATACGGAAGAGATAGGCAGAAAAAGACTCTACCTCCGCAAACTTCTTCCTCTGCGTCCATATATCATAGAAAACGTCCTGGGCATAATCGTAGGCAGTATCTTCATCCGAGATGAACCGCATAAAGAAATCTACGACCTTTGGATGCCAAGTTAGAAAAAGCCACTCGAATGCCTGCTTGTTTCCTTTCGCAAGCTCCTTGAGGCAATATAGCTCGTCTTCTTTTGTCATATGATATCTTCCCCTTCTCGCATGTCGCGGATGCGCAGCTGGGTGAAGGTGTTGCCGGCGAAGTAGTTCTCCACGATGGCGTAGCAGACGTCCACGGGATTGCCTTCTTTCACGTATTCATAGTAGTCCGCCAGATTGAAGGCGATGGCCGGCACTTTGTGGTAGGGCTGGTCTTCTTGGATGAGATCGAGTTTCATGTGCGCTCCGCCCGCTCCCACGCGGCGTCCGTCGCCGGCGTCATACACGCCCTGGGTCATGAAAATGGGATTGTGGTTGCCGGGGCCGAAGGGCTGGAACTGCTTGAGTATGCGGAAGAACTTGGGAGTTATCTGCGAGAAATTCAGCTCCGAATCTATCTCCACCACGGGCGTAAGCATGTCGGTGGTGATGTGCTCGCCGACGAACTTGTCCATTCTGGCGGCGAATTCGGGGAGTTTGTCCTCGGTCAGCGTGAGCCCGGCGGCATAGGTGTGGCCGCCGAAGTTCTCCATGAGGTCCGCGCAGCTTTCGATGGCTGCGTAAAGGTCGAACTTGCCGGCGCTGCGCGCGGAACCCGTCACGAAACCGTTGCTGCTGGTGAGCACGACGGTCGGCTTGAAGTAGGCCTCCACCAGTCGCGAGGCCACTATCCCCACGACTCCCTTGTTCCATTTGGGATTGTAAACGATGGTGACGTGCTCGCGTGCGAGACAATTGCCCGTCTCCACCATCTCCAGGGCCTCCGCTGTGATCTCGCGGTCCACATTCTTGCGCTCGTTGTTGTTGTTGTTTATCTTCTCCCCCACTATCATCGCCTTGCCCGTTTCGGTCGCGGTGAGAAGTTCCACCGCCAGGCGCCCGGTTTCCATGCGGCCGGCAGCGTTTATGCGGGGGCCTATCTTGAACACGATGTCGTCGACGGTTATGTGCCCGGGCTCGAGCTTGGAGAGATTTATCATCGCGAGCAGGCCCTTTCGGGGGCTCTCGTTCAGGCGCTTGAGGCCGTAGTATGCGAGAATGCGGTTCTCCCCCACCACCGTCACGAGGTCGGAGGCGATGCTCACTACCAGCAGGTCCAGCAGGGGGATGAGGGTCTCGAAAGGAATCTCATGCTTCTGGGCGTACGCCTGCACGAGTTTGAATCCAACTCCGCATCCGCAGAGGTCGTCGAAGGGATAGGTATCGTCCTCGCGCTTGGGATCCAGCACGGCGATGGCCTTGGGGAGTTCGAGTTCGGGGAGGTGATGGTCGCAGATGATAACGTCCACCCCGAGGGATTTTGCGAGGTCCACCTTCTCGATGGCCTTGATGCCGCAGTCCAGGGTGATGATCAGCCCGAATCCGTTCTCGGCGGCCCACCTGATGCCCTTGGCGGATACTCCGTACCCTTCGTCGTAACGGTCGGGGATGTAGAAGTCCACGAGGTCGGTGTAGCGCTTGATGAAGGAATAAACCAGACTGACCGCGGTGGTACCGTCCACGTCGTAATCGCCGTAAACAAGGATTTTTTCGTTCCCGGTGATGGCCTGATGGAGACGCTCCACGGCTTTGTCCATATCCTTCATGAGGAAGGGATCGTGGAGGTTGTCGAGACTGGGACGGAAGAAAGCACGGGCCTGCTCGAAGGTCTCCACGCCGCGTTTGACAAGGAGTTCCGCAAGCACGCGGTCGATGCCCACCTCCGCGGCAAGGCTGTTCACCTTGTCGGCCGGAGCCGGTTCACTGACCACCCATTTGCTTTCTTTGATCATAGTATGCAAATTTAGCTATTCTTCCGTTATTCACAAAATTGTTTTTTGCCGGGCACTTAACTCTTTGATTTATAGTAGTTTCCTGGAAACAAATCGGCAAAATTCGCCGATTTGTTTCCAGCAATTCTTTGAATATCAGCGACTTATCTGCCCGGCTGATTCTGATGCCCGAAGGAGCGGCGGGGGCCTTCGAGTTCGCGCCAGAGGGCGGAGTCGAAGTCATCCGGGTCGGCTGGGTTCAGGTAAGGGTCCTCCTTCCACGGGCGGAATTCCATATAGGTGATAGGGAGGCCCATCTCCAGAAACATGGATTCATAGAAGGTATGCACCTCGCGCACCTCGGGAGGAAGGGGCATAGTACTTTGCCCCTGACCGTCGCCGTAAAGATCGGTGGTTTCGGCGAGGACGGGCAGGCCGTTCACATTCGCGACGGCACGGGTGTACTCGAAGAGGAAGCGGCTGTCGGTCTTGAGATGGATGATTCCGTCCTGCTTCAGGAAACTGCGGTAGCGGTCCAGGAACATCGCGGATGACAGACGCTTGTTCTCGCTGGCACGCAGCTGGGGATCGGAGAAAGTCAGCCAGATTTCCGAGACCTCGCCGGGTCCGAAGAAAGCGGTGATGAACTCGATGCGCGTGCGGAGAAATGCCACGTTCGGCAGTCCTTCCGCCGTAGCGGTCTTTGCTCCGCGCCAGAGACGAGCACCCTTGATGTCGACGCCTATGTAGTTTTTGTCGGGATTGCGGCGTGCAAGTTCCAGGGTGTACTCCCCCTTGCCGCAGCCGAGTTCCAGAACTATGTCACCCTGATGCCCGCCGAACATCTGCTCGATCCAATGCCCTTTGACAGGGTGGTCGGTGAGATTGGCGTATCCCTTCGAGAGCACCTGCTCTGCGGATGGCTGGAGCAGGCAGCGGAAAGTCTCGTTTTCGGCGAATTTGCGGAGTTTATCGTGTCCCATCGTTTCGTTTGCAGATTATGCCGAGGCCGCGGAAGGACCCGGGCGGATTGACCGGTTTGATTTTCAGCATGATGCGCGGGGCCGGAGTGGCATGCGTGCCGCCCGGGATGCCGGCGGTGTCCTGCGACGCGCAGGGTTCCGGGACATTCCCGAGAGCAAGCCCACTGCGGTACAGCACCCGGTGTTTCCCAGCCGGGAACCAGACGCTTTCTTCATGAATGATTCGAGGCCCCGGCGCCGACCTGCCGCATAAAACGCCATTATTGCTGCAGGTCGTGTCTATTTTGGTGGTATCTGCAGCATTTTGGGGCATTTTTGCTCCGGGTCCCCCATTTTCGGAGGGGACCTGCGGCATTTCAAACGAAAAATGCGACAGGTCTCCGGAAGGAAGTTCCAGCCAGAGGATGTCCAGCTGAATGGCCTTCTCCAAGGGGGCGGTGTAGAGGGAGATGTCGAAGGTCGGGGCAGGCGCTGCGGCGGCAGCGGAAGCCGGGTGAGCCGTGGTATTCACGGAGGATGCGGAGGTGAGGATGGTGGCGGGGATGGCGAATTCATAAACGCCATCACGGGCATTTTCCGCCTTGATAAACAGCTCGTACGATGCCGGTCGGCTGCATGCTGCCAGCGCCAGCATCACGACGGCCGAAAAAAACGGTCGCAGAATCCTCGCAAAGTGCTCCCGGTCGGTAAATTTTTGTAGGACTGGGAGCATTTTCGGCCTTTTTTGCTCCCGGTCGGTCATTTCCTGTAGGACCGGGAGCACTCCGGCAGCCGCAGGGAATCCTGACGGCGCTGCGGCAAGAACTTCAGCCGGCAGGGTGTGGGAGCGTTGCGATGGCTGACCGGAGCTTTTCCGGCTGAGCCTTTTTCCGGCGAAGACGGGAATGACTCCGGCAGCTGCAGGGGATCCTGACGGCGCTGCGGCAAGAACTTCAGCCGGCAGGGTGCGGGAGCGTTGCGATGGCTGACCGGAGCTTTTCCGGCTGAGCCTTTTTCCGGCGAAGACGGGAATGACTCCGGCAGCTGCAGGGGATTCTGACGGCGCTGCGACAAGAATTTCCGCACCAGAATCAGGACGCGCTATCATTTCCGGCCGCCCTTCTTGCGACGCTTCCCCTTCTTGCGGGGAGCATCGAAACGCGAAATACTGTCATCGCCGACGGCCGTGACGAACTCGGGAACGGACGGCTCGGGATCCGACTTGAGCGACTCCGGCTTCACACCGTTGCGGTTCATCTTGATAATCTCCCGCACATCAGCCGCATCCAGCGCATAAAGATCGGCGTCCGAATGCTTGTCGTACGAGAAATACATGACCTCCTTGAGAATGTCGGTCTTGCGCAGATAGGCGAAGCCGTCCTCGAACTCCAGAGGCTCCGCCACACGCGGAATGCGGCTCTGGGCATCCTGATACACGGCGACTTCGTAGTTCAGGCAGCACTTCAGCTTGCCGCACTGCCCCGCCAGCTTCTGCGGATTAAGCGACAGATCCTGCACGCGCGCGGCCGCAGTGGAGATACTCTTGAAATTGGTGATGTAGCGAGCGCAGCAAAGCTCCCGTCCGCAGACGCCGAGACCGCCGATGAGACCGGCCTCCTGACGCGCCCCGATCTGCTTCATCTCTATACGGATGCGGAACTCCTCGGCAAAGACCTTGATCAGCTGGCGGAAGTCCACGCGCCCGTCGGCGATGTAATAGAAGATGGCCTTGCTGCCGTCCCCCTGGAACTCCACGTCGCCAATCTTCATCTCCAGCCCCATCTCCGCAGCGATGCGGCGCGCCTGGATCATGGTATCCTGCTCGCGGGCGATGGCCTCCTGCCACTTTTCGATGTCGTTCTGCTTGGCCTTGCGGTATATCTTCTTCAGTTCTACGACGGAAGGATCGACACCCTTGCACTTGAGCTGACGCCCCACCAGAGGCCCCTCGAGAGTGACAATGCCGAGATCGCAGCCGGTCGTCGCCTCGACGATGACCATGTCGCCGAGCTTGACGTTCTGCCCGGAGGCATTGCGGTAGAAACCCTTGCGGGTATTCTTGAAACGCACCTCGAAGATGTCCTTGAAACTCTGGTCCGGAATGCCGGCCAGATAGTTGTGGTCGCGGAGCTTGCAGCAGCCCTCGCGGTATGTGAAATGTTCCTCCCCGGTGGTGAGGTCCGTAGTGCAGACGCATCCCCGGTTGCAGTCCATCCTTATGCTTTCGTTATCCATAAAACTATATATTGACGTAAATCCTGTTCACGAAGTCCGTGAAAAGGATTCTCTGGTTCACATTCCTTCCAATCAGGGCGGATGCCTTGTCCAGGGCCTCCAGCGCCTTGCGCGGGAAACTCTTCTTGCAGGCAGCGGCCCATTCGCGCGCCTGGGCGTCGTCTCCCGCAAGCTGAGGCAGCCCCTGCTGCACGAGGAAGACGCGCCGCATCTTCTCGGCGGCATAGCGGCAGAAGGCGCGCATACTGTCGCGCGAAGGGAGCTCCGCGAGCTGTTCGCCCACCTCCAGCGCCGCGGAGAGATTCCTCGAAACGGCAGCCTGCATCAGATCTGCCAGGAGGCCTCCGTCGTCGTAGCGCAGGGTAACCTCCGCGGCATCGGTGCCGGATGAAACGCGGAAGAGTTGGCAGCGGGACAGGATGGTGGGCAGCAGCCGCTCGGGCGCGTGCGTCACCATCAGGAACAGAGTCTGATGCGGAGGCTCCTCCAGAATCTTCAGCAGTTTGTTCGCAGCCACGGAGTTCATCTTTTCGGGCAGATAGATGAGCACGGTGGTGTAGCCGCCTTCGAGGGAGTACTGGCTCAGCATACGCAGCAGGGCGTTGGCCTCCTTCACCGCTATCACGGTAGTCTTGCCCTCGAAACCCAGGGCCTCGTAAAGATTCCCCTCGCTGAAGGAAGGGTTCTCCTGCACCAGTGCACGCCACTCCTTTGCGTACTGCTCCGACACCGAATCTCCCGCCTGCACCAGCGGGAAGATGAAGTGGATGTCCGGATGAATCATCTTCGCCACCCTGGGATTGCCGCCGTAAAGATGCTGCAGGAACTGCATCGCAAGGGCAACGCCTCCTCCACCGTCGTCCTCGTGGAGGAGAAGGGCGTGGGGGACGCGGCCGGTGTCGGCCATCCTGCACAGGGTATCGAGAAGTTCACTCATTTCGTGCGTACTGCATTTTCTTTCGCTATGTAGGCGAGAGTGTCCCGCTCAGGGCATTCCGGGAAGACTTCCAGGGCCTGCAGGGCCTCCGCCACATAGGCGTTCAATTTCTCTTCGGCATATTCCACGCCGCCCTCCGAGAGCACGAAACGGCGGATCTGCCCGCAGTACTCCGGATGCGTGGGGATGTCGTGTATCTTCTTCCGCCACTGCGCCTCGTCGGCCGACGCCGACAGCGCTCCCAGCAGCGGCAGGGTGATTTTCTGCTCCTGGAGATCCACCCCTACGGGCTTGCCCGTCTTTTCGTCTCCGGAGTAATCCAGAATGTCGTCCCGGATCTGGAAGGCCAGCCCGAGCGCCTTGCCGAAGCGGCCCGCCGCCTGCATCTGCGCATCCTCCGCCTTCACGGACTTGGCCCCGCACTCGCAGGCCGTCACGAAGAGGCTCGCGGTCTTGCAGTAGATGATGCGGAGATAATCTTCGACGGAGGTGTCGGAGGTGAAGGCCTTCTGCTGCTGCAGCATCTCCCCTTCCGCAAGGTTCGTCAGGGTGTGGGCGAATTCGTCCAGGGTCCACTTCATGTCGGAAGAATCCGAAAGGAGGGTGACAGCGCTTGCGAGCCAGAAATCTCCCACCAGCACAGCAGGAACGGCACCCAGGCGCGAAAGCACCGTGGGGATGCCGCGGCGTGTCATCGCCTCGTCGGCGACATCGTCGTGCAGGAGGGTGGCATTGTGCAGGATTTCGACGGCCGCGGCATTCTTCAGGCTTTCTTCGGAAGTCTGGCCGCCGTTGCAAATACGGGCGAAGAGCAGCGTCAGCATGGGCCGCAGCATCTTGCCGGCATTGGCCAAGATGGAAGTGTTGATTTCGTCCAGCAGGGGGACGTCGGAGCCGAGGGTGCTGCGGATAATGCCGCGCATCCTGTCCCAGTCGCCGCCCAGCAGGGCTATAATCTCTTTTCTGTCCATCAAAAAAGTTTTTCAAGTTCTTCGGGAGTCGCCGCAAAGTGCAGCAGGGCGCGGTCTTCGGGCGTAAGCATCCCATGTTCCACGAAATGGTCCAGCAAGGCGCGGAGCGGCTCGTAGAAACCGTCCACGTCGAGTACGGCGAGAGTGGCCTTCATGCGGCCCAGCTTCACGAGCACCATGGTTTCGAACATTTCGTCCATGGTGCCTATGCCTCCGGGCAGGGCGACCGCAAGCGACACGCCTTCGCGCATCATATCCTTGCGCTCACTCATGCTTCTGGCCCAGCGCAATTCGGTAAGGCCGTCGTATTCAAGGCCTTTCATGAATTCGGGCAGAACTCCGCAGTTCGCAGCCCCGCATTCACGGGCCGTGTCGCACACCACACCCATCGTTCCGCGGAAAGAACCGCCGGAAACGATACTGTATCCTGCCAAACAAGCCGCACGGACTGCTTCCCGCGCGGCCTGATTGTATTTCGGATCTATATCACTGCTGGCGGAGCAAAAGAACACCGCCTTTTTTTCTGACATATAAAGCTTTTAGAATAAGAATGCTACGGAAGCCATCACACCTTCGACCTTGCGGTTCTGTGCGATATCGACATAATCTTTGGGGTTGGTACTGGCGCTGACCTTGCTCTCGCCGTTATCGTTGTTGCCATAGAGGCCGCCGAGATTCCAGAAATAGCGGACGGAAACCTGGAGGTGCTTGAGAACCTCGACACCGAGACCTACGCCGAAACCATATTCGACACGTTCCTTGAGATTGTCCCATTCGGCCTTGTCCTCTGTATCTACAAGACCTGCGAGGTCGACCTTGTTCTCACCATTGATGGCTACACCTACGAAAGGCTCTGCGAAAACATAAGGACGGACAACTTCTGCGATATTGAGGCCCCACTGGATCTGCACGGGAATCTCGAGCATGCCGGTCTTGGAATCGGTCTTGAATGCGCTGACGCCGGCGTCCTCGGACTTCAAAGCCTCGATGGAAGTACCTTTGACATTATAAATGACGGAAGGCTGTACTGCGAGCCCAAGGGGAAGGGGAAGCTTGAGAGTTGCACCCACGTGATACTGGGTAACTTCGTTGATACTGGCCCAGGCCTCTTTATAGTCGCTCTTGGAAGAGGTGATACCGGCGATGACGCCGACCTGAGCAGAAGCGCTGACTGCGATAAGGGCAGCTGCGACTGCGATAACTAATTTTTTCATATTACAGTAAATTGTTGAGAATTGATTCGATTTCCTGCTTGGATACGAGCCCCACGGACTTGTCAGCAAGTTCTCCGTTCTTGAAGAAAAGGAGGGTGGGGATGCTGCGCACGCCGAAGCGGGCTGCGATTTCCTCGTTGTCGTCCACATTGCACTTTGCCACCTCGACGCGGCCTTCATATTCGGCGGCGATGTCGTCGACGGTGGGAGAAAGCATGCGGCAGGGGCCGCACCATGCAGCCCAAAGGTCTACCAGGGCTACGGGTTTCGAACTGATAATCTGCTCGAAGTTGTTTTCGTCTATAACATTCATATTCACAAAGATATAAAAAATTATAGAATTTGTTCCAAATTCCATGAGAAAGCGCGGATTCCGAGATCCGGAGTCTGTTCGTCCTTGGCCTTGAGGGCATCCAGGATGGGACGGACCTTATCGTCTTCCGTCATAAGAAGAAGCGCGTCGTTGTACTCCGGCCAGGCATGGCTGTCGAGGTGCGGAATCCCGGACACCGAGCCGCGGCCGCCCACGCCGTCGAAACGCGTGAAGCCGTGCTGGCCGAAAGATTCGACGAGGCCGACGATTTCGTCGCCATAAGCCTGATTGTAAACTATGAAGAGCGCTTTCATATTATCTCGTACTTTTTAGATGCACGGCGTTCCTGCCGCGTTGCAAACACACAATATACAGTAGGGATGAGTACCAGGGTGACCAGGGTCGATATGCTCAGACCCCAGCAGACCACCATTCCGAGGCCGTTCCAAAGCTCTGCTCCGTCACCATTGCCGAGGGCCATCGGGAGCATGCCAAGCACTGTCGTGAGGGTTGTCATGAGGATAGGGCGCAGACGGCTGCGGGCCGCGGTCACGGAGGCATCCAGCACGCTCATGCCGCGCTCGCGGCAGAGTATGGTGTAGTCGATGAGCACGATACCGTTCTTGACCACGATGCCGATGAGGATGATGATGCCCACCATGCCCATGACGCTGAGGGCGGTGCCTGTCAGCCAGAGGCCAAGGATCACGCCGACCGCCGCGAAAGGAAGGCTGAACATAATCACGAACGGGCTCATAAAACTCTCGAACTGCGCTGCCATCACGATGTAGACGAGAAGTATCATCAGCACCATCAGCAGGCCCATATCGGAGAACATCTTCTGCTGGTCCTCATAGTCACCGGAAATCACGCTGTACAGGCTGGAGGGCAGCGGGGTGTCGTCCAGCACCTGGTTGGTGACCGCGACGGCGTCCGAAAGGGCCACCTTGTTGGCCACGAGGGCGGTGATGGTGATGTAGCGCTGGCGGTTGCGGCGTTCGATGGTGGGAGGCACCTCCGTCTCCACTATGGTCCCCAGTTCCTTCAGGCGTATGCCCTTGCCCGTGGGGGTGTAGACGATGATGTTCTCCATATCCTCGATGCTCGTGCGGAACTCAGGGGCATAGCGGACGCGGATGTTGTATTCCTCGCCGTCCTCACGGTAGAGGGACGCCACGCTGCCGCTCATAGCGGCGCTGAAGGCGGAACCGGCGGTGGTGGAATTGAGCCCGTTGAGCGCGAGTTTCTCGCGGTCGAAGTCGACCTGATACTCGGGAGTATACTCGTCTCGGCTCAGGATGACCTGGGAGAACTCCTTGTGCTGCAGTAGTTTGCCCTGGATCTCGCGGGCTGCCGCATCCGTCTCCTGGAAGTCGTAGCCGTAGATTTCGAGGGATACGCTCGAGCCGCCTCCCATCATTCCGCCGCCTTCGCTGACGGTGGCCTTGCGGATTTCGGGATAACGGCGGAGAATTGCGCGCACGTTGTCCGCAATCTCGCCGGAACTGCGCTCACGCTCGCTCTTCGTGCCTATGTGCATATTGATGGAGAGGATGTGCGTGCCGTTGCTGCGCATCGAGCCCAGGAGGTTGTCGGAGTCGGCCTGGCCGTAGGTGAGGTTGCAGACGCTTATCTCCGGAATCTCCTCGACCAACTCGGCGTAGATGCTGTGCGCGAGCTCTCCGGTCACACTCTGGGCGGTCCCCACCGGCAGGGTCACCGACACAGTGATGCGGTCGGCATCCGTCTTGGGGAAGTACTCTGTCTTGAGCCTGGGGGCGAGGAACACCAACACCGCCAGCAGTATACCGAAGGCTCCGAAGATGACGGTCTTGCGGTGGGTGGTGGCCCAGCCGATGAGACGGGCGTATCCTGCGGAAATCGCGTTCAGGGCCTTGTCGATGGGGGTGAAGAACCACTTGTAGAGCTTGCTCTCGCTCTTCTTCCCTCCGAGGAACTGGGCGCAGAGCATGGGCACCAGGGTGAGGGCCGCGGTGGTGGAAACCACCATGATGATGGTCACTATCCATCCGAGCTGCTGGAACATCACGCCGGTCATGCCCTTGATCATGGTCAGGGGCAGGAAGACGCAGAGCATGGTGAGGGTGGATGCGATGACGGAGATGCCCACTTCCGAGGTGCCGTGGATGGCGGCTTCCGCGGGCTTCTCTCCCCTCTCGATGTGGGTGGTGACGTTCTCGAGTACCACGATGGCATCGTCCACCACCATGCCGATGGCGAGCGACAGCGAAGCCATCGAGATGATGTTCAGGGTGTTGCCCGTCGCAAAGAGGTAGACCATCGACGCCAGCAGGGCGATAGGGATGGAGAGGATGATGATGAAGGTCGTCTTCCATCTTCCCAGGAACACGAACACCACCAGCATGACCACCAGGAAGGTGATGAGGATGGTCTCGATGAGGGAGTGGATGGTGTCGACGATTTCGTCGGACGAGTCGAAGATCTGGTTGATCTTGATGTCCGAAGGAAGAGTCTTCTTGATCTGCTCGAGCTGCTTGTGCACTCCGCGGCTGACGTTCACGGTGTTGGCGCCGGCCTGCTTCTGGATCACGATTCGGGCTGCGCGGATGCCGTCGGTATAGGACTCCTGCTCACGCTCCTCGCTGCCGTCGCGTATGGTCGCGACGTCGCGCAGGAGTATGGTCTGGCTGCCGTTGTAGCCGACTACGATATCGAGCAGTTCGGACGGATCCTCGAACTCCTTCTGCACGCGCAGGGTGTAGGTGTTGGATCCGATGTCGATGTTGCCTGAAGGCAGATTGCGGTTCTCGACCGCGATTATCTGGGAGATGACGGCCACGCTGAGGTGGTAGGCCTCCAGCTTGTTGGGATCGCAGTATACCTGGATCTCGCGGGTGGGGGCGCCGTCAATGCTGACCGTACCCACGCCCTTGATGCGGGCGAGAGGTGTGGCCACCTGGTCGTCGAGTATCTTGTCGAGGCCGGAAACGCTCTCAGTCGCGGAGGCGGTGAACATCATGATGGGCATGTCGTCCGCGCTGAACTTGAAGATGACCGGGGTGCTGGCGCCGTCCGGCATCACGGAATTGATCATGTCCAGCTTGTCCCGGACATTGTTCGTAGCCTCCTCTATGTCGGTTCCGTATTCGAATTCAAGGGTAAGGATGCTCACGTTCTCCTTGCTTTGGGAACTGAGTTTCTTTAGGTCCTCGACGCTGTTCAGGCTGTTCTCCAGCAACTTGGTGAGGTTGGTCTCGATGTCGGATGCGTTCGCACCGGGGTAGGAACTCATCACCATGATGGTGTTGGAGTCGAACTCCGGGAAGAGCGCGATCGAGGTGTTCACCAGGGAGTAGAGGCCGAGGATGACGAAGGCGACGAAGACCAGGGCCGTCGTCACCGGATTCTTTACTGCAGATTTGATTACGCTCATATCCTTACTCGATTACCTCGACGGCCGCTCCGTTACGAAGGGCGGAGCCGCCCTTGACTACTACCTGCTCGCCGACCTCGAGGCCGGAGAGAATCTCGTACTGCGAGTCGAAGTGACGCCCGAGGGAAACCTCGCGCTGCACTGCGATGCCGTCTTCCACAACGAAGACATTGCGCTGGCCGGAGCCCTGCAGACGCACCACGGCGGCATCCGGAACCACTATACTGCTGCTATGCCCGAAGGTGACGTTCACCTTGGCGTACATTCCCGGGCGGAGTTCGCGGTTCTGGTTGGGCACGTTGACCTCTATGTTAACGGTGTGGGTCATGGGGTCGATGGTGGGATATATCCTCTTGATGGTGCCACTGAAGGTCTTGCCGGGGAGGGCATCCACGGTGAGAGTGACGCCGTCGCCCTTCTTCACCTTGGTGTAGTCGCCTTCGGAGATGCCCACGAGTATCTTGACGGGGGTTATCTGCTGCACGGTGAAGATGGGCGCGGCCATCCCGTACATATCGCCGCGGTCGTAATTGCGGGCGGATACCACGCCGCTGATGGGCGAACGGAGGATGGTGTTCTCGAGCAGATTGTCGTAGGTGCTCTTGCTCACCTGGAAGTTAAGTTCCGCTGCCTCGTAGTCGCTCTGGGCGAGGCCTCCCTGCTCATAGAGCTGCTTGAGGCGCCCGAGTTCGGTCTCGGCGTTGGAGAGGCGGAGTTTGGCCTGGTCGAGCTGCACGCGGTCCATCTCCGCAAGCACTTGGCCCTTGCCTACGAAGTCCCCTACCTCGACGTTGATCTTCTGGATGCGGCCGCCGCTCTGGGGAGCGATATTGTTCACCGCGAATGCCTGAACGGTGGCGGAGTAGGTGCCGTCCTGACGGACATCCTGCTTCGCTGCGGCTATTACCTTGACGGCCTGCGCCTGGGGTTGGGACGCCATCGCCGCGGCTGCGGCCTGTTCCTGGGAATTCTTCTTCTGTGCGCAGCCTGCGAGTACGATGGCTGCGAGTGCTATGATGACTGTCTTTTTCATTATTCTGCTGTGTAATCTGCTCCGATTGTACTTTCGAGGCCTGCCTTGGCCACAAGATAATTGTATATCGCCTGGCTTGCGGAGAGCTGGGCCTGGGTGAGCGCGAGCTGGGCGGCGTCGAGATCCGTCAGGGTGCTGCGGCCGACCTCGTAGGATTTGGCGGCGATGTCGTAGGCCTTCTGTGCGGACTCAAGGGCGTCCAGGGCGGATTCGTGGCTCTTTACCGCAGTCTCCATTGTGCCGAGGCTCTGGCGTATGGCTATCTGGAGCTGGCGCTCCGCATTCTCGCGCTGTATGGCGAGTTCCTGGGCCTGGATCTTCGACTGGGTTATGCCGTAGGACCTCTGGCCCCCGCTGAAAATGGGGATGTTCAGGCTCAGGCCGACGAAGGAATACGGCGTCCACTTGTATTCGCTGAAGTTGAAGTCGTTGGTCATGGCATTGAGGCTGTACGAGAAGTTCAGTGCCAGCGACGGCAGATAGGCGTACTTCTGCATCTGTATGCTCTTTGCGAGCTGGTCGGCCTGGATGCCGAGCTGACGCAGCGAAGAGTTGCCTTCGAGCCCGAAATCCTTCCGGAGATCCTCGGGGCTCATGTCGCCGGCATACACCAGAAGGGAATCTTTCACATCTATCGCGGTATCGAGATTCACGCCCATCACGGCCTTGAGCTGCCAGAGGGCGAGATCGATGGAATTGGCTGAGTCGTACAGATTGGGGACGGCATTCGCCACGGTCGTCTTGGCGCGCGCGAGGTCGAGTTCCGACGCCTTGGAGGCATTGTACTTCTTCTGGGTCAGCTCGAGGTTCTGCACGGCGTTGTCGAACACGCTCTGGAAGACATGGTTGGCCTCCTTCGCGAGGAGTACGCTGTAGTATGCCTGCTTCACCTGATTCACCATCTCCAGGCGCGAGGAACGGGCCTTCTCCACCGCAAGTTCGACATCGTCGCCGGAAATGGAGATGCTCTTCCAGAGCTGGGCGTTGATCAGGGGCATGCTGGCGGAGATACCTCCGTTGAAGGTATTCCAGCGGCCTACCGTAATTCCTTCGTTGGAGGAAGAACTGGTTTCGGTGGTCTCGGGAACGTAGGGAACGTAGGGCACGCCGGTGCCTTTGTAGAGCTGCTCGATATGATACATTACCGGATTGAGTATGCCGGCCATCATGCCGGCCATTCCACCGCCGCCGCCTTCGGAGTCGTCATCGTCGCCGCCCATGTACATCACCTGCTTCTTGATCGTACGCTGATACGCCCCGGTGGCATTGATCTGCGGAAAAAGGCTTGCGTAGGAGCCCTTTTTCGCAAAATTCGCACGTTCTATCTCCTTGTCCGCTATACGCACCGAAGGGCTGTTCGACAAAGCGATCCGGAGCGCTTCGTCGAGGCTGATTACGGTCGGAGACTGGGCAGAATCCGCTGCGGCCGAAAGGGTGGCGGCCGTTGCAACCAACATTAAACTAACCATTGTCTATAAAATATTACGGCGCGAAATTATACAAAATTCGCGCCATATACAAAAATATCAGACTGATGTCTAAATGTGTCCGCCGCCTTCGGCCTCGAGTTCCTCGTCGACCTTGTTCTTTTCGGCCATCAGAAGGTCCAGGAGCCAGTCTTTCTGCTCGTCGACCAGGCCGAGGTCCCGGCAGGCGCTCTCGTAGCGGCTCAGGACGGCATCCTGATAGCGGTGGTAAACCATGGATTTGCGGATTTCGTCCTCGATGGTCTCGTGCTCGATCTCGTAACTGTCCTTGTAGTACTCCTTGTACACCTTTTCGGATGTGTACCTTATGCAGAAGAAGAACAGTCCGGATGCAAGTATCACTATGCCCAGCATGCCGACCAGAAGGGGGACCCGCTGGATTAGTCCGAGCATGCCGAGGGTGGCGCCCAGCAGGAAAAGCCCGAGGGCGACAAGTTCGTTGCCGTGGTTTTTAACTATTGAGGAAAGCTTCATAATCGATCATGGGGTTGGTTGTACGGTTCTGGAGGATCTTTATCTTGTTGGCATTCTCGGCCTCCTTCGCATCCATCGCTTTCTGGAAGGCCCTGCGCGCACGGATGACCTCGGCGTTGCGGCGGCGCATCTCGTCGAGATTCTGCCTCAACTGCCACTGGCTCAGCAGTATTGCGAAGAACGCGATGCCGAACATCACCAGGAATCCGAGCAGTATCGTCATCTGGTTCTGGTGCTTCAGCCGTTCGGCCTCGGCACGGAGTTTCGCATTGTTCATTTCGGCGTCGAGGATGGCCATGTCCTCGTTCTGCACCTTTATATATATGGAGTCCTTCTCCGCCATCAGCGAAGAAAGTTCGCCGTAGGCGTTGTTGAAATTGCCGAGTTCGGCATAGATGCCGTGCTTGAGGGCGTGCCGGTCGCGGGCGGTTCCGAGCGAATCCGCCTTCGAGAGAGCCTGCTCGAAAAAGCCCTTCGAGCGCAGCCAGGCCACATCCATCTCATAGCGGGAGTCGCTGTCGGTCTGCACTGCATAGAGAGGGTCGCTTTCCAGCGCCTCGTAGGTCGTCCAGAAGCGCTCCCAGTCCTTCTCCGCGTTGTAGAGATAGGCCCGGGTCATGCGCGCCTTGATGCGGATGGAGGGGAAGAAATCCTGGTACTGCTCGGCCTTCACGCAGTAATCTTCCGCCTTCTCGAACTCGCCCATCTTCACATATTCCTGGGCGATAAGTATATAAAGGTTGGGGAGTTCCTGCTCCGCCTTGGCCTCCTTGCAGTAGAGGGCGGCCTCTTCGAAATTGCGTATGGCGAGCCAGGAATTCGTGCGGTAGCTCTGTATCAGGCCGACGATGCGGTGCGAGTACATTATGCCGGCGGGCATCTTCAGCTTGGCGGCGCGGCGCTCCATGTCGCGGGCCTCCAGCATGGCATCGGAAGCCCTGCCTATGTGTATAAGGTACTGACAGTATTCGTGGATGACCGCGAAATAGAACGGCCGGGCATCCGCATGGCCCTTCACGAGCTCCTTGATTTCGGCGATGCATTCGTCCATGCGGGCATAATCCCCCTGGGCGAAGCGCACCGGAAACTCCAACGACAGGCCCAGGCACTTGTAACGGAAACTCTCGCGCAGCACTCCCGCCTGGTAAATCGAGTCCGCCAGAGGCAGATTCGCGGGATTGTACATCTGCATGCGCCCGTAGGCATAGCGCTGGAACACAGCGTCGTCCACCTTCAGGCGGTTCACTATCTGCGCCCCGGCAGGCACGGCATGCAGCGACGCCAGAAGCACTGCGACGAGCAGGCAGACGGGTCTCGGGAATCTCCTGTCGGACAGCATGTCAGATCGAATGCGAATTGTTCAGGACGGTGGGGCCGGAACCCTTCCTGGGCCCCGGGGCGGCCGGATGTTCGGCTGCGGCCGGAACCTTCTTCTTGTAGGACCAGACCAGGATGCAGATGCCGGCGATGATGAAGGGGATGCTCAGCCACTGGCCCATGTCGAGAGCCATGTTGTTCTCGAACTCGACCTGGGGTTCCTTGATGAATTCGATTATGAAGCGCATGCCGAAGCAGCCGAGAAGGAAGACTCCAAAGAAGAAGCCGCGCCAGGTGCGGTCCAGTTTCTTCCAATAGCGCCAGATGAGGTAGAGGCCCAGGATCAGGTACGAACCGGCCTCATAGAGCTGGGTAGGATGCTTGGGTTCGGTCTCGCCGTTCCTTTCGAAAATCACTCCCCAGGGAAGCGAAGTCACATCTCCGTAAATCTCGGAATTGAAGAGATTGCCCAGGCGTATGAAGCAGCCGGCAAAGGCCACCGCTATGCAGAGATGGTCCATTATCCAAAGGAAATCGAAGCCGTTCTTCTTCCCGTAATGGACTGAGAACCACCACATTCCGAGCAACAGGGCGATTGCTCCGCCGTGGCTCGCCAGGCCGCCCTTCCAGGGCATGAATATCTCCAGGAAACCCTTCCAGGAACCGAGGTAGTAGTCCGGCTGATAGAAGAGGCAGTGCCCGAGACGCGCGCCCACTATGGTGCAGATCAGCAGGGTATAAAGCAGCGGATCCAGCAGTTCTTCCTTCACTCCCTCCCGGCGGAAGAACCAGCGGAAAATGTACCATCCGAGTATGAACCCGGATATGAACAGCAGGCCGTACCAGCGTACCTGCAGCGGACCGATATGGAAGAATACCGGATCGACGTTCCAATTGATTGCCAGAAATGTCATGCCTGTTTCTTTTTTGCTTCCACCAGCTGGATCTGGGTGACCACGCAGGTAAGGAGTTTCTCCATGATGATGGGCTTCATTATGAAGTCGTTGGCTCCGGCGTTGAAGCCCTTCACCACATCTTCGTTGGAATTAAGTGCGGAAAGAATCACAATCTGGATGTCGGCGGTCGCGGGGTCCGCGCGCAGGCGGCGTATCACCTCGAAGCCGTCGATGCCGGGCATCATGAGGTCGAGGAGGATCAGGTCCGGCTTCTTCGCGGCGACTGCGTCGAGCGCCTGCTGGCCGTTGGCGGCCGTGCGCAGTTTGAAATTGAATCTCGACAGCATCTTCTGTACAAGCAGGAGGTTCAGCGGGATGTCGTCGACTGCGAGCACCTCAAATTGTGAATAATCGTGGTTCTGTGCGTAAAGTGGTGTCATATTATATTGTTTTTTCTTTGCTCGGAGGATTTACGGGCAGCACGAATACGAAGCGTGCGCCCCCTTTCTTGTAGGTGGTGTCGAGGTAGACACGCCCGCCCATGCGGCCGGCGATGTCGCGGCAGATGCTCAGTCCGAGACCTGTGCCCTGCATGAACTCGTTCAGTTTGGTGAAGCGGTCGAATATCTTCTCCGCCTGGTCTTCGGGCACTCCCGGGCCGGTATCGGTGACGGAGAAGGTCACTTCGCCGGGATTCTCCTCAAGCGAGCATCTCAGCACTATCTCACCTTCGGTGGTGTGCTTGCAGGAATTGGTCAGGAGATTGATCAGGATCTGCTGGGTGCGGCGGGGATCGGTGGTGAAAGTGAAGGGCCCTTCGAAGGCGGGCTCGTAGCGCATGGTCACGCCCGGCTGCAGGCGGTGCTCGGCGCTGCTGATGGCCGCCTGGCACATGAAGCCGCACTCCCCTTCCTCATATGTTATGCTGTAATTGCCTGAATCCATCGCCGAAGTGTTCAGGATGTCGTCCAGCAGCATGGTAAGCATCTTGGTATTGTTGACGATATGCCCGGCAAACTCTTCCTTCTCCTCTTCGGGGAAGCTGCCGTCCGGCAGGCTGAGCAGCTGGCTGAAGCCCACGATGGCATTGAGCGGGGTGCGCACCTCGTGGCTCATGTTCTGCACGAAACGGGTCTTGGCGGCATTCGCCAGCATCACCTGTTCGTTGGCTTCGCGCAGGCGGATGTTATTCTTGCGAAGGGTCCTTATATGGATTATGAGGAATGCCAGCACCGCCAGGAGTATGCCGATGACTAGGAAGGTCACGAGGCGGAGTATACGGAGATTCTCTTTCGTTTTTTTGGCAAGCTCCGCGCTCAGGATATTGTTTCCCAGGCGCGCATTCATCTCCGCAATCTTGGACTGGTTGATTTCGGCGAGCTGGTTTTCGAACTTGCGCACCAGCAGGCGTTCCAATTCGAAGGCCTGGTCCTTATAGCCCCACATTTCGGCGACATTGGCGATATATTTCACCTCACTCACGCGGGAAAACGCGAGGTCGTTCACTTTGTGATAGTCGAAATGACCTTCAATTATGGAATCCAGGGTCTCGAAGAGTTTCTTTGCCGTGGGGCTTATGGTGTTCAGCGAACGGTCCGCCAGACAGTAGTCGCGGTGCCGCCTGTAATCGGCCACCCTTTTTTCATAGGCGGATATCTTTGCCAGGTGATACTCGCAGCGCAGGGTATCCAGATGCACCTGACACGTTTTGACAGCCTTGAGAATGTTTATCTTCACGGAATCGGCCCCGATCAAATAGGTGTCCGACAAATCGCAGTAGAGACGGGCGACACTTTGCTTGCGCACCAAGGGATCCTTGGAATTCCCGTAAAGATCCAGAGCCCGCAGGATATACCGCTTGGCAGTCGTATAATCGCTCTGCGAGATGTAAAGCGCCACCAGATACCTGTAACTCTGCCATTCTCCGTATTGCTCTCCCCTCTTGTTTGCGGTCTGCTGCATTTCCTGAAGGAGCTCCAGCGTACGCACGGGCTTGAGGTGATTGTAGAAGTAAGTCTGGACCAGCTCGTAGGAATAGTAGAAATACTGGGAATAGCCGAACCTGTCGGCCACTTCCTTGAGTTCTTCCTGCTTTTTCAGGATGTCGGCATCCTGCTGAGGGGTTGACAGCGTCTGGCTCGGGACTATGCGGCAGGCATGTTTCAGCCTCTCAACATAATAAAGCGTCTGCGCCTTGGTGTCGTCGTAGGATATCGCGCTGTGCAGGAGCGCATTGTTCACCTCTTCGAATCCTTCCTTGCCTGCAAGGATCTCCGCCTCACGGAAATACTTGTAGCATTCGTCATGCAGACCGTACGCATTGTTCTGGGCGGCCAGATTCAAAAAAGACCACAGTAACAGCAGTGCTATGGATACGATTCTTCTCATATTTTTCAAAGATAGGGAAAATTTTAAAAAAATTACTTATCTTTGCAATCCTTTTGAGGGTTTAGCTCAGTTGGTTTAGAGCGCTTGCTTGACAGGCAAGAGGTCACTGGTTCAAATCCAGTAATCCTCACACCCGGCCGGAGTTCCATTTGGAGCTCCGGTTTTTTTGTTGGGGGATATCTGGTAATGATGCAAAATATCTTCACCAGCGCAGCTTCGTCCCGTCCTTCGCCGGGCAGCCAACTATCTGAGTATCAGTTCTTTCCTGAAAACAAATCGCCGAAATGTTTTCAGCATCTCGCTGAATATCAGCACATTGACTGACCGGCCAAACCGAAGGCTATGGAGCAGAAAAAATCCGTAGTCAACTCCCTCAGAGGATGACCTGCGCCCATGTTTAGAAGCCTCCTTTCAGGAATTCTCTCAAAGAGAGATGAGAGATGCCGTTTTCGTCACGCTCAGTCAAGAGTGGCGTGGCACTGATGACATATTTGGGATGATTGTCCTTGATTTTCTCCAAGGGGCCAAACTCTCTGTCCCGTGTGGATTGCTCTGAGATGATGTAGCTAGCCTGGACATAGACTGTCTTGCCAGGTTTGCGGCATACGAAATCCACTTCACCGGCGTTCAATACACCGACGTTCACTTCGTATCCCAGATAAAGGAGGTGCTTGTAAACAGCGTTCTCAATAACTTTCTCTATGTAAGAATCCATAGCTCCGGAAGCACGGAGATTGCGAAGGCCCAGGTCATCCCAATAGACTTTCTCGTTGGACTCGAAGAGCTTCTTGCCGTGGATATCATAACGCTGCACAATATCCATTAGAAAAGCTTCGGTATAGTATCCCCGATAGAGGAGAATGAGATTGGGAGAGACATCCTCCTGCTGCGATTTCATATACTTGGAAATGCTGTTGGCCGAAGTGAGTTTCCCTGTGGTATCGGCATAGAAATCAACAAGATTGTTCAAGAACGTGATATTACGGATGTCGTGGCGTTCGATGATGTCCTTGAGCATGATGGTGTTGAATACACTTGTAAGGTAGGCCCACACTTGCTCATCGCTCTCAAGACCCACTTTGCGGAGGCCGGGAAGACCACCGTAGTTCAGATAGGTCATCAGGCTTTCATCACTATCCATAAGATCATGAAACTGGAGGAATTCAGCATAAGTAAGCGGATGGATATGTATCTCCACGTGACGGCCTGACAGCCGGGTAGCCAACTCTCCGGAAAGCATGTCTGAATTACTGCCGGTAAGAATGACATCGGTATCGTCCTCGGTGTACCAATTGCAGACGCTGTCTTCGAACTGGTCGATTTCCTGCACTTCGTCGATCAGAATGCAGTTATGTTTACCGGCTATATATCGAGCCTCTATCCATGCGTCCAGATCATCCTTTGTCTGGATGCTGTTGAAGGCTTTCTTTTCTTTATCTATATAGATAATGTTGATATCATCCTCATCCTTGTGTCGCTGGATAAAATCCTTCAGCACATAACTCTTTCCAACCCGCCGCGAGCCGACCAGGGCGATGATGTTTCCTTTGCCCAGCCAGGAGTCAACAGCATCTGCGTAGTGTTTTCTGGTAAGTACTTCCATAATACTTGACTTTTGTTGGAGACAAAGATAATACAATTTTATTGTCCACAAACAATAAAAATATTAAAACTTCGATTTTCTTTGTCCACAGACAATAAAAATCCTATAGATAGGAGACAATCCCCCTAAAAAAGCACTGCTGCTTCCGGGGCACCGGCTGCGCCCGGGGCACCGGCTGCGCCGGGCAACCAACTATCTGACTATCAATTCTTTCCTGAAAACAAATCGCCGCGATTGGCCGATTTGTTTTCAGCATCTCGCTGAATATCAACACTTTGACTGCCCGGCCAAACGGGAGACTTGGCGGCATCCCGGAGACGCTTACCGACCAAAACCAGAGACCAGGCCAGCCAAACGGGAGGCGATTATTGGCTAAACCAGGTCCTCCAAAATGACGACCTTCTGGAAAGCATCCCGATACTCGTTGGATACCAGACCTTCCGTAGTAATCAGGGTCGAATGAATGATTTTTCGTTTCGGGAGTTTTTCCTGAAGGATGTTTAGCCTGTTATTGAGTTTTTTGTCGTATTCCTTTGTTACCTTGAATTCTCCATTGTAGAATTTGATCTCGCACAGGTTTACCACATTGTCAGCCCTGTCGATGATAAGATCTATCTGAGTTCCGTCTTTGTCGTCATCTCCCTTGACCGACCACTGGGCTTCTTCGGAATTCACTCCGCTTACTCCGAGTGCTTTTTTAATTCCGTCGACATGGTTGAGACACAACTCTTCAAAAGCATACCCCCTCCACGCATTCAAGGCAGGGGATTTTAAATTGTTCATCCAGAAATTACTGTCCGTAACCCCTTTTCTTTCAATAAAATAAAGCCAAAAACGACAAAAGCAGTCTGTAAGGCGGTAATATGGTGTTCTTGTACTTTCTCCAAACGGGGTATATTTCACGATGAAATCGCTTGCCATAAGAGCTTTGAGTTGCCGGGTCAGCCCCCCACCGTTCTCGATGCCGGTTTTCTCGGATATGGTCTCCCTTGTGAAACCGGAGTGACGGGTAGCAAGCAGGCGGACTATACTCTTGTATTGCTCCGGATTTATGAAGAGCGAACCAAACAGGAGGTCGAATTCATCACCGAGCTTTGCATCTTTGGCAAAAAAGAGTTTGTCGATATTCTGAGCAAGCGACAAATCCGGATCAACCATCTTCATGTAGTAAGGAATACCTCCCAGCACCATATATGATTGAGCGATATCATATAAAGACATTTTAACCCCGGCCTCACCATAGAATGACTTGCATTCGGCAAGGGTGAAAGGGCTCAGATGTATTCTCTCCGTTATTCTTCCGTACAAACCGCCTTTATTGTTAATCAGATTGTCTTCCATCCAGGAGGTAGCGCTGCCGCAGACTATGAGCAGAATGTCATTCCGTTTTGCCGCCCATCCGTTCCAAAAATTTTCAAAAGCAGGAACGAAGCGCGAACGCGCCGTGTCCAACCATGGCAATTCATCTATGAACACGACCTTTTTCTCCCCTTGTTCCTTTGTTTCAAGGAGCTGTTCCAAAAGGAAAAAGGCATCCATCCACGTTTTCGGGCATGTGGTTTCTTTCAGCCCATATCGCAGTAATGTATGGTGAAAGGCATTCAGCTGGTCTTGGAGCAAGTTCTTCTTGTCCCTGTCGTAAGGGGACAATCCGGTATGCCAGAATGCAAAATCTCCGTGGAAGTACTCCTTGACGAGATACGTTTTCCCGACACGGCGTCGTCCGTATACAGCGACGAATTCTGAATCCTTACTCCGTAACAACTTCTCCAGCTGTTTCTGTTCTTTTGTTCTTCCTGTCATAAACTCGATAATTACGCACAAATATAGTCTTTATTTTTCTACAAACAAAGAAATTTCCCGTTCATAGAAAATTAAACACTCTTTATTTTTCTACGAACATGCAAAATGTGGGCTACGTAGAAAAATAAACACCCCGCTTCCTGCCTAATCATGGTTATTTTTCGCTAAAAGGGGTAATATTTGTTGAATTCTGCGGATTATACCCAGATGATAGCAAGGTCGACGGTCATCCCAAGGGCTGGGATTCTAATCTTATCCCCCTCTCCGCAAAACGGCGGAAGAGGGGGAAAGACGGCTTTCAACCCCACCCATCCCGAGGGCATTTCTTAAGACCTTTTTTCCCTCACCATTTTCATCAGGAGTTCATAGGTAGCACTGTCCCAACAATCGTGGTAATAGCGGTCCGGCGCACCCTTGTCACCGTTGATGTACGCTTCGAAATACGGCAGGTACCTGGGGCCGTCGTCCACCGACCTGTTATACGTGCTCGATGAGGACTGGTGCCTGGAGGTGGATTCCTCTTTCGTGTCAATCAGCGTCCCGGTCGGCTCCTCCCGCACCTCGATGCGCTTCTTCTCCACTTCGACCCACTCCTTCAGTGTACGTTCGACGACCTCCACGAGGATGGGGCCGCGGATGGATGGCCGGTTCTCCACTTTCTTCTGCGTCCATTCATGCGAACAATGCGGGCAGCGCACTTCGTATTCCATATCCTGCGTCAGCGGCAGGACCGTTTCATAACGGAAAGTCTCTGTAGTGACCGTGACGGTTTCGCTGTCCCCGGGCCCTGTGCTACGGGAATGGCCTATCCTTTCCGACCGGCCATGCTTCTGTAGTTCCCCACCGTTGATACGCCCCTCAGTGCTATTCAGCACGACGGGACTCACGTACTTATGGCATTCCGGGCATCTCTTGAAGGAAATCGCGTTGTCAAGGACAAAGTACGGGATCCAGCACACTGCCAGGAGCACAAACCCGAATACTAACATGATGATGAAAGGAAACCTCGACACATATGTCATGCAGTACAGGAACACTGGGATCATCAGAAGAATGGTCCTTGATGACGTCCAACCATTGCTGCCGTAATTGAGTACGTACCTGATCCACACCGTCACCAGCAGTCCGGCAAGCAGCGCGACCAGAAGCAGTATCCCCATGATGCCTAAGACTCCATGCACTCCCAACTCGTTTTCGATGAAGTACATCGATCCTATCCTCACCCTGTCGAGAATGTTGGGATTCCCACTGGAAGACGGGCCGAACTTGGGAAAGTAAAGGCGCGCCGCATCCGCCTTGTATTCCGACAGCGTCCAGGAGAAGGGTGTCTGTATCACGTCCTGGGCAACGCCCTTTGAGTCATAGTACACCGTAATACCTGCATTCATGTATTTCTTGCCCGCTTTCCACATCACGAACTTGTACAGGGCCTTGGTAAGCCCCTTCCCACAGAGCTGCGGGCCTGCTACTGAGTAAGGCTTTCCAAATACCGATTCTATCCAGTCCTTACGATAGCCGGCAAAACGGGAGAGGTTACGCTTGGATGGGTCGTACCGGAGACGGACCTCAGGTTCCATCTCCTCGGAGCTGATTTGTTTGAGGGTCTCCTCAAAGTTTCCGTACTGGTAGAAGTTGTCCATCACGCTGTAGCGCCACTTCATATAGTTCTGCTTGGGTATCCGCTTCGGGTACGAGAAATCATGGAGCCTGCCGTTCGTGGCCCTCAGCATTGTCCTGGCAGGCGCGGCGTGCATCCCGACGAACTTTCCTTCCTCCACTTTTTCGTACTGCCATTTCACGTCCTGCACCACAGTATACTTCCCGTCCGGAATGCCGGCGCCGATTCCTCCCGTGATGATGGCGACGGCATCGCAGAAGGCGTGCACGGACATGAAGCCCAGGCTTCCGTCGGGCAGCGACACCCGCAGAAGTTCCCCGAGATTGTATGCGTCATAGCGGAGCAGCTTCACCTCCGTCCCCTTTGGTATCGTGTAGACTTGTAGGGGCAGTTGCCCCTCTACCTTGGAAACGACAACCGACGGCGAGAGCAGGAAACTGGCGTCCCTCACCGTCGTCGCTTTGACCGCAGCGGCGGAGCCTGGGCAGGACAGGAATGCTGCGACCAGAACACAGATGACAAGAAAAGCTGTTTGAATTGGTTTTTTCATTGGTTTTCAGTATTGCTTCCCCAAATGTACGAAAAATCGTGAGATAAGGTATATAGTTCCCTTTTTTATGCACTATTTCCCGCTCTGTTATTATCTCTAGCCATTATTTGCTTATGCCGACTAGTTTTATTAACCTGCAGGTTCAATGAAACCAACAACCAGTTTACATACTAAAATGAAACAACTGACCGAGGGTAAGACTTTCCCATTTTCCGGATTCTTTCACAAATTTAGCCATGTTGCTTGACATTTGGCGCCAAAGGCCGGACAATCTCGTGATTCTTCGTCCCGCTGATGAAGATCCTTCATAGCCGGTGCTCCCGGTCCTACAAAAAACTACCGACCGGGAGCATTTTCGGCCTTTTTTGCTCCCGGTCCTACAGGATTTGACCGACCGGGAGCAGCGGCGCCAAGCTGAATAACCTGGACGTGCACGAGACGACGCTTCTCCGCCTCCCATTGCAGGGAGAGCTCTGCAATAGTCCTTGCTTTCAAAATCAGTTCTCCGTAATCAGGATATTCTTTACTTCCCAAGAACAGCCATTGCCGTTGTATAGAGCATGTCCGGGGCCATAACTCAGATAGCGGAAGGCTATCTTGACTTTCTTGCCTGCGTATGGCGTGAGGTCGACGGCTGCCGCTACGAATTTGTAGTCCGGATAAGGATACTGGGAGGCTGGAGGAGAGATGTCCACCCAATTCGCTTTGGTTTCATAATCCCCTTCTTCGGCGATCATGACGTGGGCATAAGGCATCATCTGAGCAGGATACCTATGGTATTCGGCTGCGTGCGAGAAAGTCAGTTTCGCGCTCGTGGACGCAGTAAGGTCTATCTCGCGGGACACAAGCCATGCCTCAGCCGTGCCCCAGTCGGAAGCGCCGGTAGCCCAGGAAGAAACGTATGCGCCGAAATCTCCGTCCGGATGCAAATGCCACATCTCGTTCTGATTGTGGATTGTAAAGCCGTCAGGTTTCGTCACCCATTCCTGGGTATAGTCACTCTGAATGACGGTATAGAGAGGATCTTCGTTGTCGCGCGAGCCCCTTTCCAGGAAGGTTTCCTGATGGAAAATGGTTCCGGATTCTGCTTTTGCCCCGGCCGCTATCACCACAACATCGTATGTAATAGTCTGGGTTTCACCTACATAGTCTCCCGATGTGGCCACAGTGGCGGTCGCCGATATGGTCGTGGTGCCTGCCGCTCTGGGATTTACGTAATACTCGTCTCCTTCTTGAACGATGGTGGCCACCGCAGTATTCGACGAATTGTAAGTGACGGTGGGAGTCGCAGGAGATTTGGTCAATGCGATTGCATATACCTTGGCACGCTGTGCACCCACATAGTAGAAGTAGATGGGTTCCCGCTTCCAGCGTATGTTGAGTTCCGGAAGTTTTTTCTCTTCGGCCACGACTGTGACAGGGTACGTGACAGGAGTGGTGACGGCATAGTAAGCACCCGTGGCACCGCAGGTGGCCCTGATTTCGGTAGTGCCCTCTGACACGCCGGTAACCCGTCCGGAAGAATTGACCGTCGCAATGCTCGGATCTGCCGACACATAGGTAATCGCTGCGCCGGATGTGGCGGTGGCGACATTCAGGCTGTCCTGGCCGACCTTGATGGTCAGCGCGGTCTGCTCGAAACTAATCTTCGCGGTACCCTGGGAATTCACGAAGGAATCCTTGTTGGTAAACTCTCCGCTAACCTCGTCGAGAATCGAGAAGTAACCATCCGACTGGCGGGGCATCACCCAGATGGTGGTAGCGCTCTGCTCCACAAGACTCTTGAAGTATGAACTGAATGTCTTGATGCCGTTGAGGTCTTCAGCGGCCCCCTTGTATTCTGCCCAGTCGACAATACGGGTGTAGTAGTAGTTGTTGCCGCTGGTGCCGGGGATGATTGACGGGCCGGTTGCAACGGGGAGTGCGGGCTCCTCATTGGGATCCGGATAGAGGGTGTTCTTTTCCTGCTCGATGTAGAACTCGATGGGGAAGCGCGCCTCGGTGAGACCGGCCGGGATGGAGATATCCACCTTGCAGGACTGGCCCTTGTTGGGAGCCACGAAGTCCTGCGCATCCACCTCCAGGACGAAGGGGAAACGGCGGGTGATCATACACACGCGGCTCAGGCCGTCGTTGTTGAAGAATGTCACGGGCTGCTTCCAAACCATACCCTGGCGAAGGTTATAGGGGGTAGGCATCGTGATGATTACCCGAACCCAGTCTTTCCACTCTGCGGCGTCGGGATCCCCGGAACCCACAAGGGAGAAGGTGCAGTAGGAGATAAGATCGTCGTCGCGCCCAACAACCTCGCCTTTCTTGTAATCGGAAGAGCCGGTTTTTACTCCATTTGTTATGCCTGCTCCGGTGGTGGTGTCCCATACCCATTCTCCGTGATCCAGGACCTTGTTGCGCAGATACAACGTATCGATACGCCCGGTGGTGACAAGGTGGTCGGTAGCGCTGATGTACAGACGGGATTCTCCGTTGGAGATATTGGTAAGCCCCTGCGAGATTGTAGATGCCTCGAAGTTGTTCATTGCGATACCGTTGACGGCATCGTAGATGGTGGCAGCGCCCTTTGCCGCAACGTTCTTCACCCAAAGGGTGTACTGGAAGTTGCGGAGAATATGATAATACTCGTTCACTCCTCCGTCATCGTAGACGAAATCCGCCTTATAATAGCAGGTCTCCGTGCTGCCGCCCTCGGACCATTCCGCCTTCAGGATGATGAACGGATTGTTCTCGCCGGGACGATAGGTGCATTCGTACAGGAAGTCCGCCTCAGTTACAGGACAGAACGTGCTGGCAAAGGCGGCATCCGTACTTCCGGAAGCATCATACTGCGAGGTGAATTTGTCGAACTGCACGGTGTTGCTCATAAAGCCGGTGTACTTCGGAATGGAAACCGTGCCGCCGGAAATGTCGATATCGAATCCTTTGGTCATAGATTCGTACGCATTGGTCGCAGGCAGATATTCATATTTTGCAAAGCAGTCCGGGTTGGAAATGGTAACGGTATCTATAACTCCGTTCACTTCGCGCTCTACATCTGCAATAGTAGGCGCATTGGCGTTGAACGGGGCGATCATGCCGTTTGTAGGCACATTGAAAACCTTGAATCCGGTAATGGCTACGTTCGCCCCCGGCACGGAGGTAGTAAGGTCGCTCAATTCCAGGTTGACCTTCGCGAAGTTGCGAATCATAGGGAGCCTGGTCATATCCGTGTACTCGGTGATACCGACATAACGCCTGCGGCAGAAATAAGCGTCGGTATTGCCATCCACGACCAAAGTGCTCGCGAGAGTGGATTCATCTACGAGGTCCGAACGGAGAAGTTCCGGCATATCTCTACCTACGGCGATGAATTCCACATAGCGTACGCCCTGCTGCACGCGGGTGAGGGTTACGTGGAAGTTGGTAAGATAGTCGGCCGCGGCACCTGTGTGTTCATAATTGTCGGAAGGACTGTCGTTGGTGCCCGGACGCGCCTCCACAATCTCGTAGAGCATATCGGCATCGTCGAAAACGGCCACATAGAGTTTCTTCACCTTGGGCTCGTCCTGAAGGGATTTCGTCCAGATGTTGTCGTCGGTTACGGGCAGCACGATGGTGCCGTTGATTGTCACCTTGTTTTCATCTACAGGCGCAATACTGTCGTCTATGGCGCGGAGATTCTCCTTTACGCAGCCGGCCAGAACCAATGCCAGAAGCGATATGTATAGAATATTTATATATCTTTTCATATTGATCTTGTCTTAAGGCATAGGTTTATAAGTATATGCAGCTTCGGCAACAGGCTCGTCCCCCCAGTACCAGGCATCGTAGACGCAGCGGGCGGCGCCCTTTCTGGTATTGTCGGTGTTGGCGTATAGTTTCCCGCCGCTCAGATAATATCCGCTTGCCGCCCAGTAATAAGAGCTTGTCGTCGAAGTATTGAAAAGCGTATTGATGCTGTTGTCGTTCTGTCTCTCGATGATGAACATAATCTCCGCCTCCGTAGGCAGGCGCCAGCGGCCGGCCGGATAGCCTCCCTCTTGATAAGTGGCGCAGCGTTTCTGAGCTTGCTCGAAGGTGACGCCATAAGATGAAGCTTGTGAAAGATAACTGGAACTTACAAGGATGTAGGGAGCAATCAGCGTATTCTCGTTATGGTCTTCCGTTGCCATTTTCACCTTGTCCGCAAGGCTGCCCCAGGCTGCCGTATATACATTGCTGGAATTGTATCTGCGCACACCAGTTCCGGGATTATTGTTTGTATAGGTGTCTCCCATGCCGGTAAGATAATCGACAAGTTTAGGAGAACCGGTAAAATCGTTGTCCACGCGAGGGTCTCCGATTCTGTATTCGAAAGTCTCGTCGACGGCTCCGCTTCCGTTGGTGCCCACACCTACGGTATATGTGTGATAGGAATCGCTGAACGCAGACAACTTGACCCCTGTTATGTCGTACAGGCTCAAGTCGGTACTTGTAGGGGTACTGTACATATTGCCATAAGGAGTGTTTACCATTCCATAATATGCGCGATATGTATTCTGCGTATTATCAGTTGTTCCCAGATACCAGTAATTATCCTTTGTAGTAGTGTTCGGATTCACATAATAAGATACACTTCTGTAATATCCGGCCCATTGTGTGGCCGTATGGGCCCAGGCATTTGCGAACGGCGTGCCGCCTCCGGTCTTTCGCACGTGACGGAAATATCCGTCCACGAAAGCGTTGTCACCGTCCTTCATCAACACGTAGAGCGGAGGACGCTGTATGATTGTCACGTCTTCGAACAGGCCGTCGTTGTTGTAGATCCTGACAACGATCTCATACTCGACGAATATCTTCTGCGAGCCGTCGTTATTATAGAGATTATGTGTCACCCTGACCTTTCCGGCCTCGTCGATACTCACCTGTATGGCCGTAGAATTGGTATTTGCATCCTGCGACAATTTGGTCGCGGTATGCTCGGTGCGCACGATGGGCGCCGTCTGTGTCTTGTAGTTGTAATAACTGACTTTGATGACCCTTGTAGAGTCGGCGCGAAGGGCAGTCGAGGAAAGGTAGTCAAAATCAGTATAATTCTCGTTGTTGAGGATTACCCTGGTAGGCTCGACCACAAGATAAGACTGCATTTCGAATTCTCCTACTACCGGGTAACCGTCAGCATCTACACCGGCCCTTATCCACGGGGTGATGATATAGTTGCACTCAGGAATCGTAACGGCCTGCTCCTCGTCTACACCGCCCAGCGAACGGATCTCGGCGTAAGTACGGTAATAGTGGTTGCTTTCGAAAGTAGAACTCATCGTATTGGCACTCACCTGATAGAATCGTGAGGACGGTGCGACTCCGGAGCCTTCCACGAACCAGGGAATGTCGATAATGTACTGTGTGGCGTGCTCGTGTATATCCTTCCAGGTACAGGGATAGGAATAGAAAGGAAGGCTGGTGAAACGGTACATCCACGATGAATCGTTGATGGCCTTGACTTCATCATATGCGGCTATGTCGTCGGGGTCCACGCTGCCTATCAGGTTGTACAGGGCACGGTTGTCGAAATTGAAGTAATCACTTCCGTCTGCGGCAGGAGAGTAAGGACCTTTTATGCGGCCTCGCTTGACTCCGTTGGCGAGGTAAATCTTCATATTCGTCGTATCCGGACGCCATATTTCTCCTGCATTCACACCCGGGAGGAACTTGGGAATCTTCAGGAAAAGCTGCGCCTTCGCGGCGACGCGGTCCATAGGGATGCGCCCGGAAACTATGCCCTCGCTCATAGTGATAGGGTAACCCTCGGAGGAATCTTCATCGTCCTCGGAGAACATCACGAAGGAGCCTTGTTTCACCTGCGCGGAGAAATCGCGTTCTACAAGTTTATTCTTGAGATTCGCCACCGAGGTGCTGTCGGGGTCGTAATTCAGTGTGGCATTGGCAATTACGAATACTCTTCCGGTTCCGTCGGTTTCGCTGCGGAAGATAGACATTGCCTGCGCCGATGTATAACGGATAGTTACTTTGTACAAAGTCTGGCTGCCGGCCACCCTCTCCGCAACGCGTCCTGTAGCAATCATTACGGCAGGAGAGTCTGTTCCGTCTTCGGGGTAGAAGAAGCAGTCGACCGATGTTATCAGATTCTCGTTGTAGTTGCTGACTCCCGGTTCCGGTGTGCTCTTGGTCATATCAAGAGCCTGGTTTCCTGCTCCGGAGAAGTAAAGGACGATGCAGTCCTTGTCCTCCCGGTCGGCACGCAGCGATTCTGCGGTGCATCCGGCAAGGAGCATCGAACTGAGCAGCAGTATGGAGTAAAATATCTTCTTCATCTTAGTTCGCATTTTGTACTACCGTCCATTCCAGAATCTTTTCGTCGCTGGCAGTCCTTAGGTTGATCAGGTTGAGAGGTACTACTGCGTGGCCTTCGCCATCGTAGAAATAGAATCGCAGGCGAGCAGAATTTAGGGTCGTGCTCGAAGTGTTGAGCGCTTTTATGTATATCTCGTTCGATACCGTCTTGTCGAGGGTCCCCGCCTGCATTGTGATCAGGTCGCCGGCAGTATCGGTAAGGTAATTGCCGAATTTGTCGGTGAATGCAAAGGCGGAGTTAGGGATCAGCGATGCTCTCCAGTAGAGATATCGTCCGCCGTCCACACGGAAGGTAAACTTGCCCGTACGGTTGTTGATGTAGACCTTGTCGTCGATTCGGTAATCCATATAATCGGAGTCGAAGGTGAGGAACTCGATCACGGAATAATCGGCGTCGGTGTACTCGTAGGTGAAATTGTCCATCTCCCAGGGCTGTGCCTCGAGTTCAAGTTCCATTTCGTTGCCCTGGAGCACGAGGTTGATGTCGTATCTGCGTCCTGCCTCAAAGTTCGCGGCGAAAGTGCGGGTGAGGGGGCTCAGGTCATTCTGGTCATAGACTGTCCAGTATCGGTTCGCGCTGTTTCCGTAATGGTAATAAACCGTCAGTTTGTGATACTTGACTTCAACCGTAAGGTTGCCGGAGGCGGGCAGGGCATAGAAGTAGTTGTCCGCAGCCTTCATCAGGTTGTACGGGCTGTCGTCCAGGCCGGTCAGGGTAGTTCTTCGCGAAATCAGCGTGGAATAATTAGTCCTGTTGTTGGATTGATTTGAAGTGTTGTTGGCATCCTTCACATACAGAATATTCTGTGCGATTGCATTCGCATCGAATACATAGGTGATGTCGCCGGTAACGCCGCTCCACTCCGGCTGGTCTGCACTGGTGGTATTGTCCAGAGACAGGGTTCCGCTGTTTGCGAGAAGGCCGTCGGCGGAATAAACCCTTATCGACTCCAGAAGGAAAACAGTCTTGTATGGATACGTCCCGTAACGTGCTGTCTGGGAGCCTGTTGACTGAAGCACCGCAAGATTGTCAAAATTATAGATTGCCGTCTCGCTCACGCTGGGAACATCCTCGGTCAGGACCTTGAAACCTATCTTGCTGAGGGCGTGGCGGAACTTGAAGTCGACGGTGTTCTCGACATCTTCGTCGGTGGTGACGGCAGGGCGGGTGAAGTTCTTGTAGGTGTATCCCGTCGAACGTACGCCCCATAGAAGGTCCCGTTGAACGCCGTCTGCAAATGTCCCCTTGTTGGTTTCGCTGGTGTTGCTTGTATATTTGACCGTTACAGTTGCATCGTTTCCGGATACCGTAGCGCCTGTGGCAGCACTTGTGGCAGAGTACAGTTTATAGGGGATGCTCGGCACCTGACCGGTGCAGGAAGCACCGCTCGGAGTGACCGTGCCGTTCCACAGGTTATAAGGGGCATAGGCGAAGAATGTCACCTTCTCACCGTCCTTCATAGGCCAATACTCTTTGTATCCGGGCTGGCCGGCGCCATAGTAGTTCTGTCCGTAATAAATCCAGGTGCTGACGCCCATATTCGTCCATATTCCAGAACTGGTATTATAGTAATAATCTGTCCCGTAACTAACCTTGCGGTTGTTGAGCACGACGCCTTTGACATCGCCCTCGCCGGTATAATTGTTGCCTCCGGTATAATATGCATAGACCCCGAATCCGTTGGTGCGGAGATAGGAATTGTCCACGTTCACCGTCTTTACAAGAGGACTCCAGCCATTGAGGCCGGCCTCCGAGGCGGTGAAACTGATTCCGTCGTCACCGGATACGTTTATCTCGCGGGGATGACTCTCCTTCTGACAGGAAACGATTCCCGCCAGCAAGCAAAGTGCTATTATGATTTCCAGCCTTTTCATCATTTCACGAAAACAAGGTCGCCGGAGCCGGTTGTCCAATCTGTCACGGATGCATCCAACTTGATTTCGTTGAGCCCGACGGTAATGTTGAACGTATATATCTTGTTAGTAGGGTGTTAAGTTAATGGATTGTTTTTGTGAGTTGAAAATGCCTCTTCGAGGC
>R22__coassemble_246_pt1 | contig 41410 bp, 40 predicted proteins | sample R22__metabat2_high_PE_057 | metagenome-assembled genome bin R22 | reverse complement strand
CGCCGAACATAAAAAAGAGAAGCCGGCTAAAAATCGCTTTTTAGTCGGCCTCTTTCTTTGAGAAGGGGCGACCAGCCACCCATCTTTTAGGGGCTCTGCCCCGGGAAGGGCCTACTTGTTCTGTTCGGCGACGGAGGCTTCGTGGATGGTGTTGAAGATGCGCTTGATGAATTCGGTGTCCAGCCCGTAGGCGGCGGCGGAAGCGGCAGCCTTGTCCAAAACCTCGTCCCAGCGGGAGGGCTGCACGATGGCGACGCTGTTTTCCTTTTTCAAGTCGCCGATGCTGCGGCTGACCTTCATGCGGGAAGCGAGAGTAAAAATCAGATTCTCGTCCAGTACATCGATCTGGGCGCGCAGGCGGGAAAGCTTTTCGTTGAACTCCTCGTCGGATGTCATGGCGTCACGGACCACCAGACTCTCCAGCAATTCGATGAGCGCGGAAGGAGTCAGTTGCTGGGCGGCATCACTGAGGGCACATGAAGGGTCGCAGTGCGATTCTATCATCAGCCCGTCCAGGCCAAGGTCCATCGCCCGCTGCGACAACTCGAAAAGATACTCTCTCTTGCCCCCCATGTGGCTGGGATCGGCGAACATGGGAAGTTCCGGATAGCGGGAGCGCAGTTCCACAGCCATCTCCCACTGGGGAAGATTGCGGTATTTGACCTTGGACACGCTCGAAACTCCGCGATGTATGGCTCCGAGTTTACGCACTCCCTGCGCAGCCAGACGCTCGAACGCCCCGATCCACAGGTCCAGGTCCGGATTCACGGGATTCTTGACCAGCACGGGGATGTCGGTATCGCGCAGGGCCTCGGCAATCTCCTGCACCAGGAAAGGATTGGCGGTAGTACGCGCTCCGAGCCAGACCATATCCACTCCGTGCTTGAGGCACTCGAACACGTGGCGTTCGTTTGCCACTTCAGTGCAGATGCGCATTCCGTATTCTTTGCGGACCTTCTGCATCCACTTGAGGCCCGGGACTCCGGCACCTTCGAAACTCCCCGGATGAGTGCGTGGTTTCCATATTCCGGCACGGAACACGTTGATGCCTATGGCCTTGAGGCCGCGGGCGGTTTCCATTACCTGCTCTTCACTCTCGGCGCTGCAGGGGCCGGCCACCACGCAGGGGCGCGGAGGCAGATGGAAGAATCCCCAGTCGTTCAGGGGAACGGTTTCGAACTTTACTGCCATTATCTGATGATGCGTTTGATCTTGTTGCCTTCTTCTATGAGTTCCCGTATTTTGCCTTCGTCGTATGCGTCGATGGCCGAACGGAACTCCTTCATCTTCTCTATGTAAGTATCCATGACACGGAGCACGTTGTCGTGATTCATGGCAAGTATCGGCACCCACATGTCCGCGCTGCTCTTCGCAAGACGGACGGTGGAGGAGAAACCTCCGGACGCCAGGTCGAAGATGTGCTTTTCGTCCTTTTCCTTGTCGAGCACGGTGAGGGCCAGGGCGAACGAGGTGATATGGGAGATGTGAGACACATATGCCACGTGCATGTCGTGGGCGTCGCTGCGCATGTAGGTAACCCTCATGTTCAGGGCGTCGTAGAGCTTCTCGACCAGTCGGACGGCCTTCGGAGAAGATTCCTCGACATCGCAGAGTATGCAGGCACGGCCGTCGAAGAGCCCGGGCATCGCCGCCCAAGGTCCGGAGTATTCCGTGCCGGCCATGGGATGAGTGGCCACGTACTGCGACCTGGCCTGATGCCCGGCCGCCACCTGGCACATGGATTCCTTGACGGAGCATACGTCGATGACCACCTTGTCTGTCCCGACGACCCTGTCCAGCACCTGCGGAAGCAGCTTGCAGGCGGCTCCCACGGGGATGGCGAGCACTATCACATCCGACTCCGCGACACACTCGTCAATTCCGGCGATGCTGTCGGCAAGGCCTATGCGCAACGCGGCTTCGGCATTCACGCTTTCACTTTCAACACCGGTCACCCTGGAGGCGAACCCGCGTTTCCGAAGGTCCAGCCCCATCGATCCGCCGATCAGACCGAGTCCTACGATACCTACATTCATAACACGCTTTTTATCTTTTCAAGTGCCCGTCCGAGTTTCTCCACGGTGGCGCAGAGCGAGACGCGCAAATACTTTTCTCCGTTGCGCCCGAATATGAATCCGGGGGTGATGAACACTCCCGCTTCGTGCAGGAGTTTGTCGGAAAGAGCCACGGGATCGACTCCGTCACTCACGCGTCCCCAGAGGAAAAGCCCCTGGGAATCAGGATTGTAGCGCACTCCGAGAGCATCGAAGATGCGCCCTGCGGCCTGCCTCCTGAGGGCGTATTCCGCATTCAGTTCCGAGAACCATTCCGGCCCCTGCGAAAGCGCCTCCACCGCAGCGAGCTGCAAGGGGCGGAAGATTCCGGAGTCCAGCTGGCTCTTGACTTTCAGTATCTCGTAGATGACATCGGCAGATGAAGCCACCATGCCTATACGCCAGCCGGCCATGTTGTGGGCCTTGCTGAGGGAGTTCAGCTCGAGACAGCAGTCCTTCGCACCGGGCACGGCCAGTATGGAATGGTGCTTTTCCGTCAGGATGAAGCTGTAGGGATTGTCGTTGCAGACAAGAATCCCGTGCCTGCGGCCGAAATCCACCAGTTTCTCGTAAAGGGCGGGATCCGCCGGAGCGCCGGTGGGCATGTTGGGATAGTTGGTCCACATCATCTTCACCCCGCTGAGATCGGACGCCTCGAGAGCCTCCAGATCCGGCTTCCAGCCAATTTCCTCCACCAGGTCGTAGGTCACGATTTCCGCCTCGCAGAGACGCGCGGAGGAGCTGTAGGTGGGATATCCCGGATCCGGCACCAGCACCTTGTCGCCCTTGTTCAGGAAGGCGAGGGAGGTGATGAGTATCCCCTCTTTAGACCCGGTCAGGGGCTGGATTTCGGAAGAAGGGTCCAGCGACACCCCATACCAGCGGGAGTACCATCCGGCGAAGGCCTTGCGGAGTTCGGGGATGCCGATGTAGGGCTGATATGCGTGCACGCCGTCCTGCACTGCGGAGGCGCAGAGGGCGTCGATCGCAGCCTGAGGAGGGCGTCCGTCCGGCGAGCCGATGCCGAGATTGATGACGGGCTCGCTGCGTCCGTCGGCGTTCATGGCGGCAATTTCCTTGTTCTTGACAGAGAAGTAGTATTCCTTCACGCTCCCTGTCCTGTCTGCTGGATGGATGATCATAGGGCTGAACTGTATTCTCCAAGTATCTGGAATTCGTCAATCAGGGGCCTCACCGCGGCGAGGGCCTGCTGGTATCTTTCGTAGGCCGCGAACTTGATGTCGGCATAGAAGAAGTACTGCCACTGCCTGCCTGGGATGGGCAGGGACTGGATTCGGGTGAGATTCATCTCGTAGAACGAGAGTATGGTGAGTATGTGCGCGAGGGAGCCGGGAGTATGCGGAAGCGTGAAGCAGAGGGAAGCCTTGTCGATCTTCTCCTGCGGCACCTCGAGACTGTCGTCCATGATGAGGAAGCGGGTGAAATTCTGCTTGTATGTCTCTATCCCCGGTGCGATTATTTCGAGCCCGTAGAGCTGCGCGGCGAGCCTGGAAGCGACGGCCCCGACTCCGGCGAGTCCTTCGCGCGCCACCTGCGCCGCGGATTTTGCCGTATCCTCCGACTCCACCAGACGTATCTGCGGCCAGTCCTTGAAGAACTCGCGCGTCTGGTTGATGGCCATGTAGTGGGTGCGCACCTCGCGGATGTCCTCCAGGCGCTGCCCCGGCAGGGCCATCAGGTTCTGCTCGATGCGCAGAAACACCTCGCCCTTTATCTTGCGGGGATTCTTCCGGAGGAGGTCGAAGTTGGGAATCAGACCGCCGGAGACGGTATTCTCTATGGCCATCACCGCAGCGTCGGCCCTCCCCGCATCGAGTTCTTTGTAGAGTCCTCCGAAGGTATCGCATTCCACGATCTGCAGATCATCTTCCCCCAGCGAAGAATAAAAACGCCGGGCCGCCTCCTCGTGGAAGCAGCCGGAGTAACCCTGTATCGCGACTCTCCTATTCATATAGACTCTTCCCGTATTCGAAGAGATCCTCCGGGGCGATGTCTTTCAGGCGGAGATGGCGCCTGTCCTTGTCGGACAGTATCTCCTCGCCGGAAGGGATCTTCCAGTCTATTCCAAGGTCGGGATCGTCCCAGGCAACCGCCCCTTCGGCCGAAGGGTCGTAGAAGCGGTCGCACTTGTACTGGAAAACCGCCTCGTCGCTGAGCACGCTGAAGCCGTGGGCGAAACCCCGGGGGATGAAAAGCTGCGCGGCGTTTTCGCCGGACAGTTCGGCGGCGGCCCACTTCCCGAAGCTGGGGCTCCCCCTTCTGATATCCACCGCGATGTCCAGGACCCTACCCCTGATTACGCGGACCAACTTGCCTTGAGCCGCATCTCCTTTCTGATAATGCAGCCCGCGGATCACTCCCCCGCAGGACCGGCTTTCATTGTCCTGGACGAAATGCACGGGGAACATCAGCTCCGCGAAGGCCTTCTCGTTAAAAGACTCGAAGAAATAGCCCCTCGCATCCCGGAAAATCTCGGGATGCACTATGACCACTTCCGGTATGGATGTATGCTCAATTCTCATTTGTCAACTTGTGAATGCAGGCCTTGAGAGGCTCCGTCCAACGGGGGATGCCGATGCCGAACGTGGCCTTCACCAGGCTCTTGTCCAGCACGGAATAATGCGGGCGCCTCGCCTTTGCGGGATAGTCCGCACTGCTGCAGGGCAGCACCTTGCAGCCGTGGGCGGCCAGGGAGTTTATCTCGCTCGCGAAATCGTACCAGCTGCACACGCCTTCCCCGGCATAATTGTAAATACCTGTCCTGTCGAGCTTTCCGCCGTCGATCACATCCACTATCAGGCGCGCGAGGTCCGGCCCGTAGGTGGGAGTGCCCACCTGGTCGTCCACCACTTTCACGACGGGATGGGTGGCGGTCAGGGCGAGCATCGTCTTGACGAAGTTGCGGCCATATTCGGAATAAAGCCAGGCGGTGCGGAAGATGATATAGCGGCACGCGGATGCGACAACGGCCTGTTCGCCCGCGAGCTTGGTGGCGCCGTAGACGCCGAGCGGCGAAGGGACGGCGTCTTCCCGTATGGGCGACGACGCGCCGCCGTCAAAGATATAGTCCGTGGAGATATGGATCAGCAGTGCCTTCCTGCGTCGGGCACAGGCCGCGAGGTTGGCCACGGCCTCGTGGTTCAGCAGCTCCGCGAGCCGGATCTCGTCCTCGGCCCGGTCCACGTTGGTGTATCCGGCGCAGTTGACTATGATGTCCACATTTTCGGAATCCGCAACGATGTCCAGCGTATTCTTGTCGGTGATGTCCAGGCTGATCGTTTCCAGGCCCGGAATCTCGCTCACGTCGGTAAAGATGAAACGGTTCCGGCTGTGCGCGGCGGCATCCCGCAGGCATCTTCCGAGCTGCCCGTTGGCACCTGTTACAAGAATATTGAGCTTTTTATCGTGCATAATCTTACAAAAATAACTATTTTTGTTGAAAATGGAACGAAAACAGACCATATACCTCTACACCGACGGGGCCGCCAGCGGCAACCCCGGTCCGGGAGGCTGGGGTGCGGTGCTCATCTGCGGCAGCCTGCGCAAGGAGCTGTCCGGAGCCTTCGCGCTCACGACCAACAACCGCATGGAACTCTACGCCGTCATCATGGGCCTGGAGGCCATCAAATGGGAGAAGGCCGACGTGGAGGTGTGGAGCGATTCCTCCTACGTAGTGAAAGCGGTGGAGGAAAAATGGCTGGACAAATGGCTTGCCACGGGATTCAAGAAAAAGAAAAACCAGGACCTGTGGCTGCGTTTCCTGCCATTGTACAGGAAGCACAACGTCCATTTCCACTGGCTGAAAGGCCACGCCGGGCATCCCGAAAACGAGCGCTGCGACCGTCTGGCCGTAGCCGCCTACGGGCAGCCGGGGCTCCCTCAGGACGAGGGCTATGTTAACGAAGACAACACATTAGGATTATGAAAGACAATAAACTTGTAGTAGGCATTACCCAGGGCGACAGCAACGGAATAGGTTACGAAGTCATCATCAAGGCCCTGAGCGACCCGCGCATCCTCGATATGCTCACTCCCGTGGTATACGGTTCGAGCAAGATTTTCAGTTTCTACCGCAAATCCATCCCCGAAATCGAGCAGATGGACACCAACGCCATTTCGTCCGCAGCCGAGGCTCACGCCAGGCGCGTGAACATAGTAGGATGCCTGCCGGACAATGTGTATGCAGAGCCGGGCGGAGCCACCGCTGAATCCGCCAAGGCCGCGATTACCGCACTCGAATGGGCCGTACGCGACCTCAAGGCCGGCAAGATAGACGTGCTGGTGACAGGTCCCATCAACAAGAAGGCGATAGTCGCCGAAGGCTTCGGCTTCCCCGGCCATACGGAGTTCCTCCAGGAGGCTTTCGGGGTGAAGGACGTTACCATGCTGATGATCAGCGAACGGCTGAAAGTGGGCGTCGTCACGGGCCACATTCCCCTCAAGGACGTGCCTGCTTCCATCACCGAAGATAAGATACTCAGCAAACTGCGCCTGATGAAACAGTCGCTCGAGCAGGATTTCGGCATCGACAATCCCCGCATCGGCGTGCTCAGCCTCAACCCTCACAGCGGCGACAGCGGACTGCTCGGCACCGAAGAGCAGACCATCATCATCCCCGCCATCAAGAAGGCGGTCGAAGAAGGCATACTCGCCTTCGGGCCTTTCTCTCCCGACGGATATTTCGGAATGGGACACTACGAGCAGTTCGACGCCACCCTCGCAATGTATCACGACCAGGGACTCGCCCCCTTCAAGGCCATCGCCTTCGAAGACGGAGTCAACTACACCGCAGGCCTGCCGGTGGTGCGCACTTCGCCGGACCACGGCACCGCATTCGAACTGGCCGGACGCGACGAGGCGGACCCCCGCTCCATGCGCGCCGCCATCTTCGCAGCCATCGACATCTGGAAACATCGCAGGGCCTGGAATAATCTGCAGGAAGGAAAGATGCCCGAACAGAAAGCTTTCGACGACGAAAGGCCCCGTAACGGCAAGCCTCAGATAGCCTGATTCTGCTGTTTTACCTTTTTGGCATACTCCCTGGGGCTCATTCCGGTAATGGCAAGGAATGCCCGCTGCAGAGACCTCACTGTATAGAATCCGCAGCGTTCGGACAGTTCCGCCACCGGTATATCCGGGTTTTCCCCTATCAATTCCAGCGCGTGCTGGATGCGGAGCCCCTTGATGTAGTCGGGGAATTTCAGCCCCGGCTGGATGTCGGCGAGCATATTGCTGATTTCCGACTGGGATACGCCGAGTTTTCCGGCCGCGGTTTCGCGGTTGAGAGTCTTGTCGAGATACAAGCCGTTCCGTTCTATCAGTTCCTGTAAAGGGGAACCGGATCCTTTTTTGTCCGCCAGCCCCTTCACCGCTATTACGGAGACCTGCCGCTGGATTGAACTCAAATCCTTCCTGAGGGAGTCTGCGTCTTCGCGATACCGTTTTATCTTCTTTGCGAATACATTGTTGATTTTCAGCAAGAGCAAGGCAACGGCGACGAGGAAGAGAACGACAATGGCAAGAATCAGACCCCGGTTCCTCCTGATGGACTCCATCGTGTCATACAGCATGAGGCGATATCGCTGAGCATCAAAACGGGCCGCGTTCACCAAGGTGCCTTCACTTTGTTCCTTTTCGATTATTTTCTCTGATAAATCATTGTAACGCAATTCATACTCCCTCGCTTTTGAAACCATGCCTGCTTTTTCATAGGCGGTACGCAACCTCACCAGCCGCTGTATGTACAGACGGCTGACAGTATCTCCCCTGAATGGAATCTCTTCTGAATACAGCTTGACAAGGCGCTCGGTATCTCCCGTTGCGGAATAATACCTTGCCATTCGCATTTTCCCGCCGGACGTTTTTGCATACCCGCGGCTGCAGGCACGCGCGAAAAACTTTTCCGCCGAAGGCATATCCCCCAGCCCCGCCTGGCAGACGGCAAGATTCACGTCATTATAAAAGCGGTCGCGGTCAAAATACTCCGGGTCCGCCCCGGGAAACTTCTTTTCCATCCTGGACACCAGATTTTCATACAAGACGCACTCCTTCAGACACTCCCCGTATTCTTCGATCTCGACCAGGGAGTTGATAAGCTGGCCTTCAAAGAAGATGAGATGTCCGTATTCCTGTTCGCTTTTTGCGATTGAGGAGACCTTCGATATCGCACCGCGCATCATTTCCAGGCCGGATTCATCTTCTCCCATATCGAAGAGGCAACTCCCCGCCATGAAATCGAAGGCATTCTCATAGAAGGCGTCCCCCGAGATATTCGCGTACTCCTTGCCTTCTGTACAGGTCTCAAGCAGCCCCGTATAATTTTTGCCGCTCTTGAGGATAGTGGCGAGATGGTACAGAAGATCCGTCCTGACCGCCGGGTCCTTGGCTTCTTCCTGTTCAAGGGCCTTGTGCATGTAAGCGGCGGCGGCATTGTAATCTTCGGTATGCATATATGTCATCCTCGCCCGGAGGATATTGGCATGGAAAATGCTGATCCTGCCTTTTCTCAGACCCTCTTCGGTAAGACGCATCGCCTCCTCATAATCCGACATGGACAGCTCCTGAATATAGGAAACAGCATAGACATCCCCTCCGGAAGCGTTTCCGCTGCCAGAATCACGGGAACAGGAAACCAGGACTGCCAGGGCAATCGAAATACAGCAAAACTTCTTCATTAATTCACCACTATAACAATAGCAAAATTAATCCTTTTCTGCGACAAAAAGGGCAAAAGCAGGCAAAGTCCGGCTTTTTTCAGAAATTGTCGCATAGCAAAACGTTTTTGTCGCATAGCACTGACGGGTATTGAAAAGGATTGAGGTATTTTTGCAGCAGCAATGGAAAAAGCAACGACAATAGGAATTGATTTCTGCGGCATCCGGTGCGAGAATCCCTTTTTTCTTGCCACATCTCCCGCATACGCAGATTACGACAGCCTGTCACGCGCCCTGAAGGCCGGATGGGCCGGCGTATTCTATGCCATGGACGGCGGCGGGAAGGAACTTGACTTATTGCACAGGCTGAAATCGGAATATCCCTTGAAAGTCGTCGTCGCAGCCTTGCCCGGAAAAAAAGAAGCACTTGTAGACGAGCTTTTCGAAAAAGTCCGGGCTGCCGGCGCAGATGCCCTGCAGATCGATGCAGCTGCCGCGCATTTCCTCAGGGGAAGCCTGCCGATTCCGCTGATTGTAAAGGATTCTTCAAGTTCAGAATCCTCTCTGGATGCATATTTGTCCGGAGCAGGAGCCATTACCATAGACACGAGGCAATCCACATCGAAAAACAGCCGGAATGCAGTGCATCATATTCTGAAGTTGTTCTCCAATCCTATCCTTAAGGGGCTGGATCTGAGTGGAATCTGCGATGTATGCAGCTGGCGGAATGCGCTCGAGCTGCTGCAGGCGGGCTGCTCCACAATACAAGTGCATTCTGACGGAAGCACCGATGTCTGCAAAGCGATAGCGGGCCTTGTTTCCGGCCTGGAAGAATACCTGTCGGAGCACAGGCTTCCGGATACATCCTCGCTTGTCGGAGAAAAAAGCCGCAAACTCCTTAATCTGCGCACTCTGGCAAGCAATTCCCAAGACTGAAGGAATATTGTCAGGATGTGATTTGTCTGATGAGCGATTCTATTTCTTCGTATTCGTAGCCCCGTGAGAGGGCGAACTTGATGAGTTTGAGGCGCCCCTGCGGATCGTCCTGCAGGGAGTGCCATTTGTTCGCGAGGAGTTTTTCGAGGCGGGCAGAGGCCTTTTCGGCGTCTATTTCTTCCAGCGCGGCCGATATGTCGGCGTCGGATATGCCTTTCGCCCGGAGTTGGAACCTTATCTTGACAGGGCCCCAGCCCTGCAGGGAGGACTTTTCGCGGGCGAAGGCGGAAGCATAGCGGGCATCGTCGACAAACTTGTCCGCCACGAGCGAGGCCACCACTTCCTCCGCGGCCTCACGGTTCCATTCCAGTTTTTCCAGCGCCTTGCGGCGGATGTCACCTGCGCAATACTCCCGCTTGGCGCACTGAGCCTGGAGCTGGTTTATTATTTCTTTTATATCGCCCATTTTTCTGTCATTCAGATTTCGGCAATGCCGACATTGCGACGCCCTCGGCGCAATGCGGCCCTTTGCCGAAATATAATTAAAAGTCGAAACCTATCCCGACGTACGCCGACCAGCCGCGATAATCCGACCACTGCAGCCGCGCCCTCACCGGCCCGATTATCGAGTCGTAGGCCAGTTCTCCGGCAAACCCGACGTATGTCGGCTTCAATTCGCTGAACTTGACCGGCAGATCGTCGTTGTCGTTGAAATAACCGCCCTGGAGGGTGGCATAGAAGTCCTTTGCAAGACGCGCGCGCAGGTCCAGGTTCAGCACCATCACATAATCTTTGGCGACGGTGGCGTAATTGAAGCCCGCGAACGGTATCTGACTGTCGATGTAGCGTCCGGGCATGGCACCGCCTACATAATTCGCGATGAACATGTTGTTCCTGGGCGAATCGATGACGCCCCTGATGTAGAAGGACGGCACGAGCGTGAGGAAGCCGCCGAGACGGGCCACGCCCTTGACATCGAAACTCAGCACCTTGGCAGAACCGCCCCAGGGCATCATCTGGATGTCGGAACCTATGCTGATTCCCCTGTTGGGGAAATAGAGGTCGTCCAAGGTATAGTGCCTCAGCGAAGCGTAGATCGAGGTGAAGCCCTTGCTGAGCAGCTGCATCTGGTTCTTCGGGACGGCAGTTCCGGAATCCGTCAGCCAGGAATTGACGTTGTATTCCTCGTAGCGGATGCCGCTGCGGAAGTCGAAAGTCTCGAACCTGATTCCCGAAAGACAGGCGTCGTACTTGAATACGGAGAAACCTGCCTGGTAGTTGTTCTCGTCCTGGCTGATGGTCGCATTGGTATGCCCGCCGAGTATGGACATGTTGAGCGTAGGCATCTTGGGAGACGTGTAAGAGTACTTCGCCTGTCCGTACCAGTGGGAACCCAGACGGCCTTCGAAATCGAAACGCGCCCCGCGCAACTTGTTGACGTTCAGGCCGAGATTCAGCATTGCAGCCACGAATTCTTCGGTGTCCGCCCTGCCGGCGACACCTATGCGGTGCACCGGGCCCTTGGCGCAGTTGAACGTGAGGATATAGCCGTCGCCGTCTTTCGACAGCTTGTAGTTCACCGCCTCGAAGGCATCCAGCGAAAACAGCCTCGAAGTCGCTTCTTCCAACTGCGGAGCCATCACTTCATCGCCTTCTTTTATATTGATCTGCCTCAGGAGGTATCTGGCATCGCTGTCGTCCACGCCGCTGAAGCGTATCGCCTTGATCCGGACTGCCTGCTTGTTGATGTTGGTCGCCCTGGGGCCCTGCAGCTGCGTGGAGGATGAGCCCACCCTCTTTTTCAGGCCGTCTATCTCCTCTCTGTTCTCAAACACGGCATCCTCCCCCCTGCGGATTATGTCCGCGATCTCTCCGGTGCTGAAACTCAGCATGTTGAAGCCCGTAAGATCCGGCTGGATTATGACGTCGGACTTGCGCACGTTCCCTACGTAGGCCTCCCTCCCGAGCATGTCGGTGACCTGCATCACAAGGTCCATTATGTTGTTGATCTGCGCATACGAAAGGTCCGCGTCCGCAAGCACTATTCCAAGCACTATGTCGGCCCCCATCGCCCTGGCCACATCGGAAGGATAGTTGTTCCTGGTGCCCCCGTCGATCAGGATCATGTCCTGATAGCGCACGGGCTCGAACATCACGGGTATCGACATCGTGGAGCGCATGGCCGTAGTCAGAGGGCCGGAAGTCCAGTACTTGGCCTTGCAGGACACCACGTCGGAAGCGACGCATACGAAGGGGATGGGCAGGGACATGAAATCCAGCGAATCGTGGTAGTCCACCGTGAGAGAAGCTATCAGATTGTTCACGTTGAGCCCGTAAGCATAGCCGGCGGGGAGGCTGTTGAAGCTGGTGGTGGCGGCCGCACCGTTCACCAGTTCCTCCTCCTGGGCGGCGTTCAGGTGAAGCCCCTTCCTGCGGGCGGACATTATCACCCCTTCTCCCACTTTGGACACAAAATCTTCCTTGGCATAATGGAATGGCATCGACACCAGATATCGCTGCTGGCGCATCTTCTTATTGTAGGTGACAAAGTCCTGGTTGACATTGTCCGAAAGGACCTTTTCCCAGTCCATATTGCGTATCAGGGAGTCCAGGTCGTCCGCGGTGTATCCTACGGAGTAAAGGCCGCCGATGAGCCCTCCGATGCTGGTGCCGAGCACCATGTCGATAGGTATCTCCTTCTCTTCCAAAGCTTTGAGTATGCTGATTTCGGCTGCGCCCTTGGCCCCTCCCCCGCTGAGGACCAGCGCAACGGTGGGACGGTGCTGTTCGCGCCGCACCCTGTCCATCCTCTCGCGCATGCGTAGGAACACCATCGAGTCCGCGACGGGGTCCGCGCTGGTGGCCGCAAGCCTGACCGTCGCCTGGTTCCTGATGTCCGTCCTGCGGCGCTGCCTCTGCCCCTGCGCCCCGAAGGGCAGCAGAATCAGCAGAATGAGTGCAATGTATCTGAGTCTAGTCATAATAGTGACTGTTTTCCTCGTTGTGAAGGTAGTTCACCTCTACGTTTTCAACCTGCCCTGCGAGCAGGCCGCAGGCGGCCAGTATATCTTCTCCCCGGGACGCCCTGATGGTGCAGGTGATGCCGTTGGAGGAGAGGCGGTCGCGAAAGGCCTCCATCACCTGACGGGGAGAGCTCTCGTAGGGGAAGTCCGGGATCTTGTGGAAGCGGATAAGGTTCACCCTGCACTCCATCCCCTTCAGCAGGCGTATCAGCGCATCGGCGTGGCGCTTCGAGTCGTTCCATCCCGCAAACATCGTGTACTCGAAACTCACCCTGCGCTGGCCGCTCCAGTCGTAGCGGCGGATGAGATCCACCGCCTCCGCGATGGGCCAGGCCTTCTCGACGGGCATGAAGATCACCCTCTCTACGCCGAAAGGATTAAGGAAACTAATGGCCAGATGAGTTTTCTGTTCGTCGAGATATCTTTTCAAATTGGGCAAAACTCCAATGCTCGAGACGGTTATCCGCTTCGGGCTCCAGGCGAACCCCCAGTCCGCGGTGAGCACTTCGATGGCCCTGGACACCTCGTCGTAATTGTCGAGAGGCTCGCCCATGCCCATGAACACGGCGTTTGTGAGTTTGTCGGGCTCGTCCACCGAGATGAACTGGTTGAGGATGTCGCTGACGAGGGGCTGCCCCTTGAATCCTCCGCGGCCGGTCATGCAGAACTTGCAGTTCATGCGGCAGCCGGCCTGCGAAGACACGCAGAGGGTGCGCCGGTCGTCGTCGGGAATCACTACGGATTCGATGGCGGAAGTCTGCACCATGTTGCCGCCCAGAGGGGTCTGCACCTTGAAAAGGTACTTGAGCGTGCCGTCGCCGCTTTCGGCTTTTCCTATCGGCGCCGACGCGCCGAGCTCATAGCGGCTTTTCAGGATTTCCCTTCCTTCCTTGGAAATGTTTGTCATTTCGTCGATGGAACGGACTTTGGAAACATACAGCCAGCGGGCTATCTGTTTGGCCACAAAAGGCTTGAGTCCGCAGTTGCGGACAACTGTCTCGAGTTCTGCCGGAGATTTGCCAAGTAACTTTTCCATATCAGGGCAAAGTTAAACATTTTTTACCTATATTTGCCTTCGGGCATAAGCCCGAGAACAATTAATAACATTCATTATGGCTAAAGAAGCAGAAGTAAAGGCCACAGACATCAATGCCGCCAAGATGAAGGCATTGCAGGCCACGATCGACAAGATTGAGAAAGATTACGGGAAAGGCACGATCATGAAGTTGGGAGACCAGCCAGAATGGAGTGACGCCCAGGTGATCCCCAGCGGCAGCGTCGCCCTCGACCACGCACTCGGTATCGGAGGATATCCTCGCGGAAGGATCATCGAAATCTACGGGCCGGAATCCAGCGGAAAGACCACGCTGGCCATCCACGCGATTGCGCAGGCCCAGAAGTCGGGCGGCATCGCCGCTATGATCGACGCGGAACACGCGTTCGACCGCACCTACGCCAAGGCTCTCGGAGTCAATCTCGAGACCTTGCTCATCTCTCAGCCGGACAACGGCGAACAAGCCCTTGAAATCGCAGACAACCTCATCCGCTCGGGTGCGGTGGACATCGTGGTCATCGACTCGGTGGCGGCCCTCACCCCCAAGGCAGAGATCGAAGGCGAAATGGGCGACAACAAAGTAGGCCTGCAGGCACGCCTGATGAGCCAGGCGCTCCGCAAGCTTACGGCCAACATTTCCAAAACCAACACCTGCTGCATCTTCATCAACCAGCTCCGCGAAAAGATCGGCATCATGTTCGGCAATCCCGAAACCACCACCGGAGGCAACGCCCTCAAATTCTACGCTTCCGTGCGTATCGACGTCCGCCGCACCACCCAGATCAAGGAAGGTGAGGACGCGCTCGGCAACCGCACCCGCGTGAAGGTGGTCAAGAACAAGATGGCGCCGCCTTTCAAGAAAGCGGAATTCGACATCGTATTCGGCGAGGGCATCTCCCACAGCGGAGAGCTCGTGGACCTCGGCGTGGAGTTCGACGTGATCCAGAAGTCCGGTTCGTGGTTCAGCTACAACGGCGAAAAGCTTGCCCAGGGCCGCGAGGCCACCAAGCAGCTGCTGCGCGACAACACCGAGCTCGCAGACGAGATCGAGGCTAAAATCCGTGAAGCACTTAAAGCAGTTAAGGACTGATGGCAAAGGAAAAGATCATTTTGACTGGAGACCGCCCCACCGGGCGGCTCCATATAGGACATTACGTAGGTTCGCTGCGCCGCAGGGTTGAACTCCAGGACAGCGGTCTTTTCGACAAGATATTCATCATGATCGCCGACGCACAGGCGCTCACCGACAATGCCGACAACCCCGAAAAGGTGCGCCAGAACATCATCGAGGTGGCGCTCGACTATCTCAGCGTCGGGCTCGATCCTGAGAAGAGCAATCTGTTTATACAGAGCCAGATAAGCGAACTTACAGAGCTTACCTTCTTCTATAACAACCTGGTGACGGTCCAGCGCCTCCAGCGAAATCCCACGGTCAAGGCCGAAATGGCTCTGCGCGGATTCAACGACTCGGAAGGTGCGGAGAACAAGGCGGGCACTCCCGTCGGCTTCTTCTGCTACCCCATCAGCCAGGCCGCCGACATCACCGCCTTCAAGGCGACTGTCGTGCCCGTCGGTGAAGACCAGGAGCCGATGATAGAGCAGACCCGCGAAATCGTGCGCAAGTTCAACTCAACCTATGCGCCAGTGCGTGTGGAGCCGGAAATCCTGCTGCCCGACAACGCCTCCTGCATGCGTCTGCCGGGAACCGACGGCAAGGCCAAGATGAGCAAGAGCCTCGGCAACTGCATCTACCTGAGCGACGATTCGCAGACCGTGCGCGAAAAGGTGCGCGGCATGTATACCGACCCCGGACATCTGCAGGTGAGCGATCCGGGCAAGGTGGAAGGCAACACGGTATTCACCTATCTCGACGCTTTCTGCCGTCCGGAGCATTTCGACAAGTTCGCGTCCTGCTTCGTGGGCAAGAAGTCGTCCTTCGAGTTCCATTCGCTCGACGAGATGAAGGCGCAGTACCGCGCCGGAGGCCTCGGAGACGTCATGTGCAAGAACTTCCTGTTCGCCGTGCTGGAAGACACTCTCGTTCCCATCCGCGAGCGTCGCGCAAAGTTCGAGAAGGACATTCCCTACGTCTACGAAGTGCTCCGCAAGGGCACGGAGGCGGCACGCGAGGTCGCATCGCGTACCCTCGCCGACGTCAAAAGGGCGATGAAAATCAACTATTTCGACCCCGGGGTGCTGGATGCCCTCATTGCCGAACAGAGCGAAAAATACCGCTAGCGCCTATTCCTCCGCCAGTGCTTTGTTGAAGCATTCGCGGCAGAGAGGCTCGTAGATGTCTTTTTCTCCCAGGACCACAAGCTTGCGGCTCTTGCTGAGCCGGTGCGAGTGGTTGGCGAGACCTCCGCATTTCACGCAGATGGCATGCACTTTCTGCACGTCCTCGGCTATGGCCATGAGGGCGGGAATGGGGCCGAAGGGTTTTCCGAGATAGTCGGTGTCGAGGCCGGCCGCGATTACGCGGACGCCGCGGTTTGCCAGGGCCTGGCAGACGGCGGCCAGGTTTTCTCCGAAAAACTGGGCCTCGTCGATACCGACGACCTGTACGTCCGGCCCTATCTTGAGCATCTCGGCAGCATCCTTGATGGGCTTGCTGGTGATGCTGTGCGAATCGTGGGAGACCACCTCCACATCGGAGTACCTGTTATCTACAGAGGGCTTGAAAATCGCTATCACCTGATTTGCGAACTGGGCCCTGCGGAGCCTGCGGATGAGTTCTTCTGTTTTTCCGGAGAACATCGAGCCGCACACTACTTCGATGCAGCCCCTCTTTTTGGTATTGTTTTCTGCGTACATTTTGGTTAAATTTGTCGTCGACTTGTTGTGCAAAGATAACAATAAGTCCTGTTATATGAAAGGAAAACTTTACATTGTGCCTACCCCGGTGGGAAACCTTGAAGACATGACCTTCAGGGCGGTGGAGATATTGAAGGAGGCGGACCTGATCCTGGCCGAGGATACCCGTACGAGTTCTGTTCTCCTGGATCATTTCGGCATTCACAAGCCCCTGCAGTCGCATCACAAGTTCAACGAGCACCAGACCGCAGGGCGCATCAAAGAGATAATTCTCGCGGGCAGGAACGTAGCCCTGGTGAGCGACGCCGGCACTCCCGGCATTTCGGATCCCGGTTTCCTGCTCGCACGCACCTGCGCGGAGGAAGGCATCGAAGTCCAGACTCTTCCGGGTGCTACAGCCTGCATCCCCGCACTGGTTTCTTCCGGACTGCCTTGCGACCGTTTCTGCTTCGAGGGCTTCCTGCCGCAGAAGAAAGGGCGCCAGACCTTGCTGCAGAGCCTTTTCGGAGAGCAGCGCACCATGGTATTCTACGAATCTCCCCGCCGGCTGGTGAAGACTCTCGAGCAGTTCGTCGAGGTCTTCGGGCCGGACAGGCCCTGCAGCGTCGCGAGGGAGATTTCCAAAGTTCACGAAGAGCACGTCCGCGGCACTCTGGCGGAGGTGCTCGGGCATTTCAACGCCGTCGAGCCGAAGGGCGAAATCGTCATTGTGGTGGGCGGCGCGGTCATCGAAAAAGGAGAGCACAGGAACAAGTACAAAGATTGAGGGGAGGCTTCAGCCATGAAATCATCTTTCAAGACGGGGGCGATCGCCCTCGCTTTTCTCGTCCTCGGTTTCGAGCTGGCGATGTTTGTGCGCAAGACGGCCGAAGACAGGATAGTCGCCAACCGCGACAGGCCGGATACGGTCTTTTTAGAGGCTCCGCCCCTAAAGTACCCTGCGGCTCCCGGTCTACCGACATCGCCGCAAAGCGGCTCCGTCCCGACCTCCGCCGGGCGCTCTGAGGAGCGCCTTATCATGCCTGAAATGTCGCCGCACACAGACACTTCCGCCACCCGGATAAAGACCAGCAGGTTGCGAGTGGCGAATCATGAACCCAGGGCCAGGGCGATTTACGAGAGGGCGCCGGGGAGGCGGGTGGAGAGTTTCCGCTTCAATCCAAATACCGTGAGCCTGGAGGAACTGTGCCGCCTGGGGTTCAGCGAAAAGCAGGCGCAATCCATTCTTAATTACCGCGAAAAAGGCGGCCGGTTCAGGCGCAAGGCCGATTTTGCCAAAAGTTATGTAGTTGCGGATTCGGTTTTCGAGAGGCTGGAGCCGTTCATCGTGATCCCCAAGACCGATATCAACAAGGCGGACTCTGCGGCTTTCGACGAGTTGCCCGGCATTGGAGGCTGGTTCGCGCACAGGATGGTGGAATACCGCGAGCAGTTGCGCGGGTATTCCTGTCCGGAGCAGCTGATGGAAATCTACCGTTTCGACCAGGAGAGGTTTGACGGCCTGAAGGATCTCATAAGTTGCTCTCCTGCAGATCCGTACCCGTTCTGGACAGGTTCTTTGGACGACATCCGCAACCATCCGCACATCCGCAATTGGCAGACTGCGCGCGACATCGCATTCTACCGCGACCATAATTCTACCGAGAATCTGACCGTCGACGGCTTGCTGAAGGCGGGTATCCTTTCCGAGGAGCAGGCCCGACGCCTCGCCCGCTGCCGCCTGAAATAGCGCCCCTGACAAAACCGAGGAGCATCATCCCCAGGATGAGCGCATCAGCGCGAACGGCGGAGGGCGGGTCCGAACCTGTTCGGACGGAAAGCCCGGGAGACGCGGGGTACGTTAGGGGCAGCGCCCCTAACAAAACCGAGGAGCATCATCCGCGACGCGGATGATGCTCCATCACAGCCTTCTGCCAGGTGGCGGAATCGATGTGAGTATAGATTTCTGTTGTCAGGATACTCTCGTGCCCCAGCATCTCCTGCACCACACGGAGATCGGCGCCATTCTCTATCAGATGCGTCGCGAAACTGTGGCGGAAAGTATGCGGGGAAATCTCCTTGTCGACACCCGCGAGCAAAGCGGCCGTTTTCACCATGTTGAACACGGAAACACGGCTCAGAGGCCTGCCGAAACGGTTGAGAAAAGCATAGTCGTCGAAGGACGGGGCCGCGGCTTCGGGCCGTACGTCCAGCCACGCCACGAAAGCATCCACCGCCGCTCCTCCGATGGGCACGAGCCTCTCCTTGTCGCCCTTGCCGACCACGCGGATGAACTTCTCGCCCGTATATACATTGGAAATCTTCAGCAAACAGAGCTCCGACACCCGGAGACCGCAGCCATACAGCATCTCAAGAATCGCCCTGTCCCGGACCCCCTGCCAGCTGCTCGTATCCACACCTTCTATTATGGCGGCAACTTCCTCCACCGAAAGGACCGCCGGAAGATAGCGCCCGAGTTTGGGCTGGTCGACGGCATCGCAGGGATTGTCCGTCCTCTCCCCTTCCATTATCAGCCAGTCGAAAAAAGAACGGAGGGAACTGAGCCGGCGGGCCTGGCTGCGCTTCGAGACATCCTCCGCCCTCTCCGCAAGGAACGCAGCTACGGCATCGCTGTCCACACTGCGCACGTCGGAATCCGTGCCGTCCAGGAAAAACTTTACATCGGAACTGTAGGACGCCACCGTGTTGGGCGACATTTTCCTCTCCATGCGAAGATAATACCGATAGTCCTTCAGCAATCTTTCCGAATCAGTGTCCATAACGACACAAAGATAAAAAAAAAGCTTATCTTTGTAAACTATGTTCAAGAAGATCACGGCCATAACGGCGGTCCTGACGGGTCTCATTTTCGGAGGATGCACCAAAGAGCGCCCCGCCAGGGCCTTCCCCGAGAAGGAATTCGTCACAATATATTATTGCGCCGGATTCAACAACCTTTCTTCGGACATCCGGAAGAATGTGGAGATTCTCAAGGCCGGCGACCTCCCCTTCGAAGAATCCAGGCACAAGATGCTTGTGTTCTCTCACTTCTCGGTCGGCAACTACGACTACTCCACCCTTACGGATTCGCATCTCGTACTCTACACGAAGGATTTCGGCCGGATAAAAGCCGACACGCTGCTGACCATCGACAAATCGCGGTACGCCACCGACCCCGCGGTCATGCGGGAAGTGCTCGCGACCGTCCGCAACCTGTACCCCGACGCACATTACGGACTCGTCGTATCCTCGCACGGCACCGGCTGGCTCCCTGCCGGAAAATACAGCAGCGGCAGCGTAGTGCAGATGGCGCGGCGCAGGCAAAGCGCATCCGAACTGCCCGCATACCGTTACAATGCCGATCCGGACTCCCCGAAAGTCAAGACCTTCGGCGCGGAAGTGAAACAAGAGAATTCCACCAATTATTCCGTGGAGATGACCATCCAGAGCATGGCGAAGGCAATTCCCATGCATCTGGACTACCTGCTTTTCGACGCCTGCCTCATGGGAGGGATCGAGGTGGCGTACGAACTCAAGGACGTGGCCGACAAAATAGCATTCTCGCCCACGGAGGTGCTTGCACAGGGCTTCGACTATTCCGACATCAGTTATCTGCTTGCGGACGAACCCAGCATCGAAGGCTTCTGCAAATTGTATTTCGACCACTACAATTCCGAGAGCGGCTCCTTGCGGTCCGCAACCATCAGCGTAGTGCGCAGTTCCGGCCTGGACGCCCTGGCGGACGTGTGCGCGGACATGTTCGGGAAGTACCGCAGCAGTATCGACACCCTCAACCTGAACAGCGGCATCCAGAGATATTTCAGGTCGAATTATCACTGGTTCTTCGACATGGAAGACATTCTCGTCAAGGCGGGCATCACCGACGAAGATAAGGCGACCCTGGAAAACGCCCTTGACGGATGCATCAGCTACAAGGCCGCCACGCCCCAGTTCCTCGGGATAGAAATCAAGAATTACAGCGGACTCAGCATGTATCTGCCTTCGGCCACAATAGACAAGGACGGCAAAATAGACGCCCAGCTGAACGAGTTCTACCGCACTCTTGCCTGGAACAAAGCCACATATTTGGTAGAATAATCAAAAATTCATATATTTGCGCCCGCATTTCATAAAACCCCGAAGGGGCTTTGGTGCAATGGGATCCGGACCCTGTTTTCCGGATTGAGTAACACATTTTAAAAATTAACTGAAATGAAGCATTTCGCTCTTAACGGGGAAACCCGCAAGGTTGGAAACAAAGCCGTCATCAAGGCTTTCCGCAAGCAGGGCCTCGTACCTTGCAATCTTTATGGAAACGGTATCGAGAACATTCTCTTCACCGTCAACGAGAAAGACCTCAAGGGTCTCCTTTCCACTCCTTATTCCCACATCATCGACCTCACCCTCGACGGCAAGGACAGCTACACCGCGATCCTTCACGAGCTGCAGTTCCATCCCGTAAAGGACAATTGCATCCACATCGACTTCCTCGCAGTGGATGACAAGAAGCCTATCGCCATCAACGTGCCCATCAAGTTCGAAGGCCACGCTATCGGTGTGCAGAAGGGTGGCAAGTTCGTTCCCGGTGCAAGGAGCCTGCGCATCAGCGCACAGATGGAGAACCTTCCGGACGACATCACCATCGACATCACCAAGCTCGACCTCGACAAGAAGATCAAGGCCGGCGACGTGAAGATCGAGAAGGTTTCCGTCCTTACCGACAAGGATGCCATCCTCTGCCTGGTCAAGACCACCCGCAACGTGGATACCAGCGCAGTTGCCGAGGCTGAATAAAATCCCCCGGAAATGGCAGGCGAGAGTTATCTGGTGGCTGGACTGGGCAATATCGGCCCGGAATACGCCGGAACCCGCCACAACATGGGTTTTATGGTATTGGATGCGTGGGCTCACGCATCCAATGCTTCTTTTGAAACCCACCGCTACGGCGACGTGGCGGTTCTTGGCATAAAGGGAAGGAATGTCTATCTCCTCAAGCCTTCCACTTATATGAACCTGAGCGGCAACGCCATCAGGTATTATCTTACGAAACTGCCCGTCACCATAGACCGCACGATCGTCATCTGCGACGACATCAATCTCCCCTTCGGTTCTGTGCGCATGCGCAAAAGCGGAAGCGACGGGGGGCACAACGGGCTCAAGAACATCGAGGAGACATTGGGAACAAGAGATTATACCCGCATCCGCATGGGAGTAGGACACGAGTTCGCGCAGGGCGCCCAGATAGATTATGTCCTGGGGACATTGAGCGACGAAGAAAAAAGCCGGATGCCGGAACTTTGCCAGAGGGTGATCCAGGGAGTAAAAGACTGGATTTTCGTGGGTTCAGACCGTGCAATGAACGTTTTGAACACTAAAAAAGGCTGAAAAATCACTTTTTTTCAAAAAACCTTTGCAAATCTTTAACTTATTGATTATCTTGCCCCTTGCATTTTATTAAGCGACACAACGTAACTATTTTATAAACCTTTAAATTACAGAAAAATGAAAAAGCTTGTTGAAAAGATCAATGCTGAAATCGCTGATTTCCAGGTAAATGCTGAAGCTCAGATCGTTAAGGGTAACAAGGCTGCCGGTGCCCGCGCACGCAAGGCCGCTCTCGCTCTCATGAAGGATCTCAAGGAATTCCGTCAGGTATCCGTTGCTGAGGCAAAGAAATAATTTTGCATTTTTTGCAAAAATAATTGCAACGTTTATAAAACCGCCTGCATCTACATTACAGGTTTAGGTTTTAGTACACGTCTGAGGGTCGATGGCCGTGAGGCTGGCGGCCCTTTGCTTTTTTCCCCTTCTTTTACTAACTTTATGGCGATGAAAAGGGTTCTGTCCATATTCCTCGCCCTCGCACTGACCGCCGCCGGCGCCGGCAGGATTCATGCCCAGAAGGAGCACAGGGCCCTGATTTTTCCCGTAGAATTCTCCGACATCAAGTTCAGCATCTCTCCCGAAACCCTGGACAGCCTTGCGGCGGAACTCTCCGCCTACTACAAAAGCCAGTTCCTGGGCAGCCGCGAATTCATTTTCGACATCGCCCCCGTCAGCAGGATCAACGGCAGTTATTCCATCTTCGGATCGAATACCTCCTACAAGAGGGACGCCCTGACATACAAGATGGCCCTCAACGTCTTCAAGAATCACTACGGCAGCATAGACTACTCCCTCTACGACAACGACAAGGACGGATTCATCAACGACATCATCTTCATCACCCCCGGTGTCTCCGAAGCCGCCGGCGGTGGAGAGAACCAATTCTGGCCGGAATACAACGAACTCGAAGACAAGGATATCCCCTATAATCTCCGCTACAAGCGCAAAGGCTATGCGCTGGCCAGCGAGTTTTCTGCCGACAGCACCGCCGCCGGCATCGGAGTCTTAGCCCACGAATTCGGGCACATACTCGGCCTCAAGGACATGTACGATGCGGACGGGGACGGCAGCGGAGGATTCTGCCCCGGCCTGGGCCTCACCAGCCTCATGGACATCGGTGCGAACAACGACTGCGGCAGGACTCCCCCGAATCTGAACGCAATTGAAAGGGATATCCTCGGCTGCGGCCAGTGCGAAGTTCTGGACAGCGTCGGCAACTATTCCCTCGAGCCCATACAGCTCAACGGGCGTTATCTCAAGATCCCGAGCTATACCGAAAACAGATATTATCTGCTGGAAAACCGCAAGGCCGAGGGGCGGGACGCCTTCATCGGCGGCGAGGGCATGCTGATATACAAGGTGGACAAGTCGGACACGCCCGCCGGGTTCTCCACCTACTTCCAGCGCACCCTCAGCGCTCTGGAGAGATGGCAGCGCAATCAGGTGAACTGCAATCCGGAGTATCCCTGCGCCGCCATCATCCCAGCGCATGCGGATTCCACGGACAGTTCCCTGCTTTTCTGGCCGCAGGAGGACAGGACGGTGTTCAGCCCCGGACGGATCGCCATCACCGACATGGCCCGCAGCGCCGACGGAAACATCTCATTCAAGGCGGTGGAACCACTGAAGATAGAAGGCACATCAGTTTTCCAGAGCAGTGCTATCATCGCCTGGAGCATCTCCCGGGACCTGGGCCAGGTGGACAGCTGCAAGCTGGAGTGGTCGACTCAGAGCTCGGTGCTCGGCAGGGTCGACGGCGTCGCGGCGGGGGACAACACCTACAGCTATACCATCAAAGGTCTCAGTCCGCGGACGACCTACCGCTATACAGCCACAGTCTATTATTCCGACGGCGCGTCCTACTCGGCCGGCGGCAGCTTCACCACCAGGATCTACCGCCAGGGGATTTTCCGTTTCATCTGGCTGGGAGATGCACAGCGGAACCGGGACGGCAGCCTGAAGGCTGGCACCGCCATTCCGCTGATAGTCTACAACAGCGTGAACGAGGAGATTTCCTGGACCTTCAACGGCCGGCCGGTCAGCACAGGGCCCGACGGCCTCTGGGTCATCCCGGGGAACGGCATGCTCAAGGCTGAAATCACCAATGCCGACGGTTCCAGGGATGTAATAATAAAGGAGGTGACGGTGAAATGAAGTTGCGTCTGTCCATAATCGCCCTGCTCGCCCTCTGCCTCGCAGGCTGCCGGGAGCACAACCTGTCGGACGATTTCAAGTTCGACAGCACCATCCGCCTGGAAATCAAGGGCTATACCATCTTCCGCTACGACCCTCTCAGCTGCCAGATCGGTTTCAACCGAGAGCGCTGCGAATTCCGCATACACACCGACAACATGTCGGATTTCTATATCATCCGACTGGACGAAATGCCGGCCGCCGAAGGCCAGACGGTGAACGGCACCGCATCCTGGACGACCGGCGACGACCTCCACACAAAAAAGACCTCCTTCGAGGTCATACATCTCGAAGGAGGCAAAATCTGGCTCTGGTCCCCCGGCACCCGCATCGCCGCCGTGGTGATGGAGCTGGAGTGACGAGCGGCGATCAGTCTTAGAACGACAGTGCGATGCCGATGAAGTCGTCGGCTTTGAGGGCGGCGCCGCCGATGAGGCCGCCGTCGATGTCGGGCTGGGCGAAGAGTTCCTTGGCGTTGGAGGGCTTGCAGCTGCCGCCGTAGAGGATGGTGGTGTCGTCTGCGACCTGTGCGCCGAACTTGCCTGCGAGCACCTTGCGGATGCAGGCGTGGATTTCCTCGGCCTGCTCTGCGGTAGCGGTCTTGCCGGTGCCGATAGCCCAGACGGGCTCATAAGCTACGACGATGTTCTTCATGTCTTCTGCGGTGAAGTTGAACAGCACGTTCTCGGTCTGTGCCTTCACGACGTCGAAGTGCTTGCCTGCCTCACGCTCGTCGAGGTTCTCGCCAACGCAGAGGATGACCTTGAGGCCTGCCGCAAGGGCAAGCTTGACCTTCTCCACCAGCTTGGCATCGGTCTCGCCGTAGTACTGCCTGCGTTCGGAGTGGCCGAGGATGGTCCAGCCTGCACCGGTGGACTTGATCATGTCGACCGAGACCTCTCCGGTGTATGCGCCCTTTTCCTTGTCGGCGCAGTTCTGTGCGGAGAGTTCCACGCGGGTTCCTCCAACCACGCCTGCAACTGCGCAGAGGTGGGTGAAAGGAGTGGCGACGATGAGGCCGACTTCTGCGGGTACCTCAGCGGCCTTGGCTACTACATCTTTGGCGAGCTGTACGCCTTCGGGAACGGTGGTGTTCATCTTCCAGTTCCCTGCTACAATGTTCTTTCTCATTTTCTATCAAAAATAAAAGTTTTATCCTTTCTGTTTCAGCAAGCCCGAGGATGTCCCGCAGCGGAGACATTTTTTTTGCGGAGCTGCGGGACATCCTCGGCTTTGCAGTTGCAAATTTACTAATAATTGCCCAAATTTGCAGACTATTAGAAAATCATTCGATGAAGAATTTTGTAGAAGAACTGAAATGGCGCGGGATGATTCATGACATCACCCCCGGAACCGAAGAAGAACTGTCCAAGGGACAGATGTCCGCATACGTCGGGATCGACCCCACGGGCGACTCCCTGCACATCGGGCACCTTGTGAGCATAATGATACTGAAACATTTCCAGGCCTGCGGCAACAAGCCCTTCGCCCTCGTCGGCGGAGCCACCGGCATGATAGGCGACCCTTCGATGAAGAGTGCGGAACGCAACCTTCTCGACGAGGCGACCCTCGCCCACAACGTGGCATGCATCAAGGCTCAGCTCGGCAAGTTCCTCGACTTCGACTCCGACGCTCCCAACAAGGCTGAACTGGTGAACAATTACGACTGGATGAAGGACTACACCTTCATCAATTTCACGCGCGACATCGGCAAGCTCATCACCGTCAACTACATGATGAGCAAGGACTCCGTTAAGAAGCGCCTCAGCCGCGACTCCTCGGAAGGCATGTCGTTCACCGAATTCACCTACCAGCTCCTCCAGGGCTACGATTTCCTCTATCTCTACGAGCATAAGAACGTCCATCTCCAGCTCGGAGGCGCCGACCAGTGGGGCAACATCACCACCGGCACCGAACTCATCCGCAAGGTGCTCGGAAAAGAAGCGCACGGACTCACCTGCCCCCTCATCACCAAGAGCGACGGCGGCAAGTTCGGAAAGACCGAGAAGGGCAACATCTGGCTCGATGCCGAGCGCACCACGCCCTACCAGTTCTACCAGTTCTGGCTGAACGTGAGCGACGAGGATGCGGAACGCTACATCAAGATATTCACGATGCTCGAGCGTCCCGTAATCGAGGCTGCCATCGAGGAGCACCGCGCCGATCCCGGCCGCAGGACTCTCCAGAAACTGCTCGCAAAGGAAGTGACCGTAATGGTGCACGGCGAGAAGGAGTACGAGAATGCCGTGTCCGCTTCGCAGATGCTCTTCGGCAAGAGCACTTCGGAGGATCTGCGCAAGCTCGACGAACGCACCTTCCTCGCAGTGTTCGACGGCGTGCCCACCTTCGAGATCTCCAGGGACAAGCTCCCCTGCCCCGTGCAGGACTTCCTCGCCGTGGAAACCTCCGTGTTCCCTTCCAAGGGCGAAGCCCGCAAGATGATCCAGGGGAACGGCGTCAGCATCAACAAGGATAAATTCACCGACCCTGCCGGAACGATAGGCGAAGAGCACATAATCGACGGCAAATACATCCTCGCCCAGAAAGGCAAGAAGGATTACTTCATCATCAAAGTGAAATAGATATGGAAAAAGCCCCGTCCACAAGGCAGCTGAAGGTTGCCAGAGAGATACAGAAAGATCTCGCGGAGATCATCCGCGTCAAGGGAATGGCCGCCTTTGGCGGAGCTATGGTCACGGTGAGCGAAGTGCGCATCAGCCCGGATCTCTCCGTCGCCAAGGTCTACGTGAGCATCTTCCCCTCCGAAAAACAGTCGGAAGTGATGTTCTCTCTCCAGGATCAGAACAAGGCCCTGCGCGGAGAACTCGGCCGCAAGGTCGGGAAGCAGCTCCGGATCGTGCCTGAACTCGTGTTCTATCTCGACACGTCCATCGACTACGCCGAACATATCGACGAACTCCTGAAAAAGTGAGATTGCCCCTGTACATAGCCGGCCGCTACCTTTTCGCAAAGAAATCACACAACGTGATAAACATCATCTCTGCGATCAGCGCGGCCGGCATGGCCATAGGCACCGCCGCACTCATTCTCGTCCTATCCGTCTTCAACGGCTTCAACGGAATCATCGAGAAGAATCTCTCCAGCGTGGAGGCAGACCTGCGCGTCGTGCCCGCCGAGGGGAAAACCTTCGTGCCGGAAGGGCCGGCATTCGACTGGCTCTACGACGCTCCGCAGGCCGGCAGCCTCTCCTCCGTCATCTCCGACAAGGTATTCATCTCCTACGAAGGCAAGCAGAGCGTGGTGAATGCCAGGGGGGTGGACGAAGTGTATGAAGAAGAGATGGGGCTGAACCTCCGCAACGGGGACATTCGCCTCGGCGCCGTCAGCAGCGACCTCGCATGGAAGCTCGGCATCAACCCCAAGTTCCTCTCCCCTATACAGATATGGTATCCGGACAGGACCGGATACATATCTCCCTCCAATCCGTCGGCATCGCTGCACACCGCCGAAATCCATGCTGCAAAAGTGATGGACATTCCCCACACCTCCGACTCCGGGGCAGATGGCGCGATGATTATCCCCATAGGAGTAATGCGCTCGCTTACAGGATATTACAAAGAAGTGTCGGCAGTCGAGATACGTTTTTCGGAAGGGCTTTCCCCGCGCGCGGCGAGGGCTTTCCGAAGAGAGCTCGGCAAGCAGTTGGGCGACGCCTTCATCGTGCAGGACCGCTATATGCAGGACGAGTCGCTCTACAAGATGATGCGCTACGAAAAAGCCGCCATCTTCCTGATACTCATCTTCATAGTGATAATCATATCACTCAACATCTTCGGTTCCCTGTCCATGCTCGTCATCGAGAAGCAGGAGGATATAGCCACTCTGCGCGCCATGGGGGCCGACGAGCGGCTGATCCGCCGTGTCTTCGTCCTGGAAGGATGGATGATTTCGCTGCTGGGAATGGCTGTGGGAGTAGTGCTCGGCGTCGGCCTGGCTCTGCTGCAGCAGCATTTCGGGCTCATCAAGATGCCCGGCAACTTCGTGGTTGACGCATACCCTGTTGTTCTGCGGCTGGGCGACGTGCTTCTTTCAGCAGCCGGTGTGGCGCTGATTGGGCTGATAGTTGCTCTGTCACCCGCTTTCTCCCGATCCAAATAACGTCCGGGTGCTCCCGGTCCTACAGAAAATGACCGACCGGAAGCAAAAAAGGCCGAAAACGCTCCCGGTCCTACACAATTTGTACGACCGGGAACAGTGAAACGGAAGTTTTTTTCTATATTTGGAATTATGGATGTTTTGACGCTGATACTGGGAATTCTGTTGGTGCTGGCGATTGTGGCAATGGTCATAATCGCCGTGCAGGGAAGCAGAAAGGCTGAATGGCTTCGCAGGGATGCCGCCGCGAAGCAGCAGGAATTACAAGACCGCATCGAAAGTCTCACGGAAGGAAAGGCGGCCCTCGAGGCACAGAAGGCAGCCATGGAAGCCAAACTCCAGGCTCAGGAGGAGTCGCAGCAAAAACTGGATGAACAGCGCGAAGCCGCCCTGAAACTCCAGCGCGAGCAGTTCGAGGCGTCCAGGCAGGCGGAGCGAGAGCATGCTGCCAAAAGTCTGGAGGAAATGCGCAACGCCTTCAAGGCGCTGAGTGCAGAGAACAGCGAGCACTTCCGAAAGGCCAGTGCGGAGAGCGTCGGGGAACTTCTCAAACCCATACAGGAAAAATTCAAGGAATTCAGCGACAGCGTAAAAGCTTCCGACGAGAAGAACGCGGAGCGCAGCGGCTCCATGGAGAAGATGATATACCTGCTCAGCGAGCAGAGCAGGAACGTAGGCAGCCAGGCCCAGGCGCTTGCCGATGCGATTACCGGCCAGAGCAAGACCCAGGGCGATTTCGGAGAGATGCTGCTGGTGGACCTGCTCCGCGAGAGCGGCCTCCAGGAAGGAGTGAATTTCGACGTCCAGGGAGTTATAGTCGACGAGTTCGGCCACGAGATCAAGAGCGACGACGGCCGCACCATGATACCCGACGTAATCGTGCACTACCCAGACGGAGGCGAAGTGATAGTGGACTCCAAGGTGAGTCTCAAGGCCTTCGTGGAATGGAACCAGTCGGTGAGCGCCGAAGACAGGGCGCGTCTCGCGAAGGAGCACATCGCCAGCATACGCAAGCACATCGACGAACTCCGGGGCAAAGACTACGCATCATACATCCCCGAAGGGCGCAAGAAGATAGACTACAATCTGATGTTCATCCCCGTGGAGAACGCGTTCAGACTGATGCAGGAGGAAGAGCCGCTGCTCTGGCAGCAGGCCAAGAACCAGGGCGTGCTGATAGTTAGCCAGATGTCGCTCGCGATAGTGCTGAACATGATTCTGGTGGCCTGGAGGCAGTTCGACCAGCAGCGCAACATCCAGGAAGTTTACAACACCGCCTCCGAACTGATGTCGGTGCTCGAAAAGTGGATGGGAGAATACGTGAAGATGGGCGACAGGCTCAAGGAAGTGGGAAGGGCCTACGATGAATCCACCCGCCTGCTCACGGAATCGAACCAGAGCGTGGTGAAGAAGATAGCGAAGCTCGAGAAACTCGGCGCCACCCGCAAGCGTTCCAATGCCGCAACGAAATCCGGCGGCCGCATGGTCGGAGGCCGCAGTTCGGTGATTCCCACCCAGCTTGCACAGAATTTGGACGAAGATAATAACTAATTGTATATGAAGAAGATACTTGTACTCACAGTAGCGCTTATGAGCGTCAGCGCATTCGCCCAGAAGGGCGGTCTTGACGCCAACGTACTGAGCGAAATCAGCAAAGGCTATGAAGGCACTTCCACCGACAAGGCCCTCCGCAATGCAATGAACACCACGCCCCTGGCCACTCTCGCCAGGAATGCGGACCGTGCGGTGATGATCGACACCCACTTCTCCGACGAAGTAAAGACAGTGGGCCGCACCAACCAGAAATCCTCCGGCCGCTGCTGGCTCTTCACGGGTCTCAACGTGCTGCGCGCATCCGCCATCGAGCGCTTCGACCTCGGCAACTTCCAGTTCAGCCAGAACTACTGCTTCTTCTACGACCAGCTCGAGAAGGCGAACCTCTTCCTGCAGGCCGTGATCGACACCCGGGGCAAATCCTTCGACGACCGCACCGTGGACTGGCTCTTCGCACATCCCCCTGGCGACGGCGGCCCTTTGACGGGGGGTGCCGACCTTGTGAGCAAGTATGGCGTGGTGCCTGCGGAGATCTTCCCGGAAACCCTCACCGCGAACAGCACTTCCGCCATCCGCGGACAACTTTCCAACCTGCTGCGCCAGGACGGCCTTGCACTGCGCGATGCCGGCAAGAAGGCAGATCTGCAGAAGATGAAAGTGGATATGCTGAAGGAAATCTACCGGATACTCGCACTCACCCTCGGCGTGCCTCCCACTGAATTCGAATGGACAAGGCGCGACAGCAAAGGCAACGTCGTCAGCACCAAGACCTACACTCCCCTGGAGTTCTACAAGGAATTCGTGGGCTACGACCTCCAGAACAACTACATCATGTTCATGAACGACCCGGCACGAGAGTATGGCAAGGTATACGAAATCGAGTACGACCGCCATACCTACGACGGCCACAACTGGCTCTATGTCAACCTCCCTCTGGATGACATCAAAAAAATGGCCATCGCCTCCATCAAGGGCGGGGACGCAATGTACTTCTCCTGCGACGTGGGCAAGTTCCTCGACCGTGAGCGCGGCATAGCCGATATTGACAATTTCGACTACGAGAGCCTTCTGGGCGTGAAGTTCACCATGGACAAGAAGCAGCGCGTGCTTACTCACGCCAGCGGATCAAGCCACGCGATGACGCTGATCGGAGTGGACCTGAAGGAAGGCGTACCTCAGAAGTGGCTGGTAGAGAACAGCTGGGGCGACACCGGCTGGAAGGGCAACATCATCATGACCGACGAATGGTTCAACGAATACATGTTCCGCCTCGTGGTCGAAAAGAAATATGTTCCCGCCGAGATCCAGGCCCTGCTTAACCAGAAACCCGTCATGCTCCCGGCATGGGACCCGATGTTCCTCGGAGAAGAATAAAATAATCACATATTAAATATAAATCGGCAATATTATTGCGATATTGCCGATTTATATTTATATTTGCTGACAATATGAGGACATCTAAATATAGGAACAGCATTGAGGATTTCCTGGAAGGGAAAGATTCGTTCACTACCCGGGAGATGGCATCGGCCTGCCCTGATGTGCCACCGACAAGCATTTATGCTGCCATCAGAGATTTGGAATCGAAAGGAATTATCCATCCTGTAGGAAAAGGTGCTTATTCGACAGTACCCAAGCTGCACTTTGTTCCGGTCATCACGGAGGATATGAGAGAAGTGCACTCCATCCTGCTGGACAGATGCGTCGGTGTCAATTGCTGCATTTCTTCAGAAGAGGCGAACACGGTCGTATCAGTTGCAAGGGGCGATTTCAAGGCAGTCAAGGAGGCGTTGAACACCTGCGGCAAAGAAGTGATTACCCGAAGAGAGGCATCCGCATTCCCCGCAAAGTTGGAGGGATATGTCATCCTGGACACACTCACAAGCGACTCCCCTTTGTATAGTGAAGATGGAATAACAGTACCTTCCATAGAAAAAAAAATGGTTGATGTGCTTTGCTCCCGACAAAAGGATATGGATGAGAAAAGAAAATTCTTCCAGAGATTCTTCGAGCAATACATCATCAACCGGAACAGACTAGCCCGATATGCTTCAAGACGCGGGGTCAAGGAAGAGTTGAATGATATGTTATCTTCACTTGACAAATCCAGACTGGAGATGTTTGACAAAGTTCAGTCGTACCTATCCACCATTCCCATTGTCAAAGCCTGGGTTTTCGGCTCATTCGCCCGTGGAGAAGAAACTCCGGAAAGCGATCTGGATTTACTGGTGTTGCTTGACAAAGAAGCACGCGTTTCTCTGTTGAAACTGATCAGATTCAAGCTGGATATAGAGGAGAGAATACGGCGCGAGGTCGATTTAATCGAAGACGGAGCGTTGAGATCTTTCGCCGTGGCATCTGCCAATAGAGATAAATATTTGATATATGAGAGAAAGAGTAAATGACAGAATCCGCCTTGAATTGATGTTGGAAGCAATCGAAAACATCAAGTCGTTTATGACTAGGATCCCTTCATTTGAAGATTTTTCAAAGGACATACTCACAAGACATGCAATATGCTACAATTTGCAATGCATCGGCGAGAACTCATATAAACTATCCCGTGAATTCATAAAAGAAAACACGGGAATAGAATGGGAATCCATAGAAGGGCTACGCCACGTTTTAGTGCACGACTATTATAATGTCACCATAGAATTATTATGGAACATTTTGACAGAGGATATCGAACCCCTCAAAAACAATCTCCAAAAGATACTGGAACAAACTACATTCCCAGATGCTTGAAGATAAAGGCGTAGATATCTGCCTGTTCCTCAAGGACTTTGGCGAGTGGTTTGCCACCGCCGTGGCCGGCCTTGGAGTCGATGCGGATCAGGCAGGGGTTGGTGCCGTCGTTGCATTCCTGCAGGGTGGCCGCGAACTTGAATGAATGGGCTGGAACCACCCTGTCGTCGTGATCTGCGGTGGTCACCAGCGTTGCCGGATATTTGGTGCCGGGCTTCAGGTTGTGCAGCGGCGAATACCCGTACAGGTACTTGAACATCTCTTCGCTGTCTTCGCTGGTGCCATAGTCAGGGGCCCAGTTCCAGCCGATGGTGAACTTGTGGTAGCGGAGCATATCCATGACTCCGACCTGAGGGATGGCCACTGCGTAGAGATCCGGCCTCTGTGTCATGCAGGCGCCCACCAGCAATCCGCCGTTCGAGCCTCCCAGGATAGCAATCTTTTCCGGTGACGTGCACTGGTGCGCAATCATCCATTCGGCTGCGGAGATGAAATCGTCGAATACGTTCTGCTTGTTCATCTTGGTTCCGGCCAGATGCCAGGCCTCGCCATATTCGCCGCCGCCGCGCAGGTTAACCTGGGCATAGATGCCGCCGGCCTCGAGGAAAGGAATCCTGTTTGCGGAGAATCCGGGGGTGAGGGAGATGTCGAATCCGCCATAGCCATAAAGCAGGACGGGATTGCTGCCGTCGAGTTTTACGTTCTTCTTATGCGTCACGAACATCGGGATGCGGGTGCCGTCCTTGCTCTCGAAGAATACCTGCTCCACATTGAATTCAGACAGATCGAAATTTGTCTTCGGCTGGCAGTAGACGCTGCTCTCGCCAGTTTCGAGATTGTAGCTGTAGATTGTGCCGGGAGTAGTGAAAGACGAGTAGGAATAGAAGCAGAACGGCTCGTCCTTCTTGCCGGAGAAGCCGGCGGAGCCGACTCCCGGAAGTTCGATTTCCCTGATGCGAGTGCCGTCGGTATCGTATAGCCAGGCATGGGTGGAAGCATCCTTGAGATAGGATGCGATGATCTTGCCGCCCACGAAGCTGACACCTTCAAGCACGCAGTCTGATTCGGGGATCAGGTCCTTCCAGTTTTTGCTGGAAGGATTATGGACGTCTGCCACCACAATCTTGTTCATCGGAGCTCCGAGGTTGGTGAACAGATAGATCTTGTCGCCGTCGGATTCTACCGGCAGGCAGGAATTCTTCATGTCGGCGGTCATCTGCACAAACTCCGCACCCTCAACCCGCAAATCCTTTACGTAGAGGTTGTTACCGACGTCGGCGCCGTCTTCGTAGAGGAAGGCGAGAGTCTCTTCTTCGTTTATTTCCAGCTGATAGAAACGCAGGGGCTCGGCGGGATTGCTGAAATAGAGCTCATCCTCGCTCTGGGGAGTGCCGATCCTGTGATAGTAAATCTTGTGGACCTCGTTCTTGCCGCTGAACTCGTGGCCATCCCCTTGCGCAGCGTCGTAGGCACTGTAGTAAAAACCGTTGCCACGCCAGGAAGCCCCGGTGAACTTGGCCCACACTATATGGTCTTCAAGCAGGCTGCCATTCTCCACATCCATCACGAAAATCTCTTCCCAGTCGCTGCCACTGCGGGAAATCACATAGGCCATGTACTTGCAGTCATGCGAGAAATAGGTGCCCTTGAGAGCCACCGTGCCGTCGTCGCTGAGGGTATTGGGATCCAGGAAGACGCTGGGCTCGCCGCCGAGTTCGTCCATCTCGTAGAGGACACTCTGGTTCTGGAGTCCGTCGTTCTTGTAGAAATACCATTTGCCGTTCTTCTTGTGCGAGGGCGCGCCCACCTTTTCGTAGTTGGCGACTTCCTTGAGCCTCGCGAGTATCTTTTCGCGGGCGGGTAGTTTTTTAAGATAGGCCTCGGTCACTTTATTCTGCGCCTTTACCCAGGCGGCAGTCTCGGCAGAAGCGTCGTCTTCCAGCCAACGGTATGGATCGGCGACCTCCGTGCCGAAGTAATTGTCGACAGTATCGTCTTTGCGCGTCTGGGGAAGTTTAGGCGCGCAGGCTTCAATTGCAATAGCAGTCATTGCCAGAATTATAAGGATATTACTTTTCATAGGCGAAATATAGGCATTTTTTAACAGAAAAAGCGGTTGAATTCAATCTTCAACCGCTTTTCTTAACCCCGAAAGGTTAAACTACCACCTGTCTTCGGAAGACACGGTAAGTTTCTTGCGCCCGTGTGCACGGCGGGATGCAAGTACGCGACGGCCGTTGGGAGTGCTCATGCGCTCACGGAATCCGTGCTTGTTGACGCGCTTGCGGTTGGAAGGTTGAAATGTCCTTTTCATATCTATACTCTTTTAATTATTCGTATTAGGGAGTGCAAAGGTAGTTTTTTCCAACCTCAATTACAAATTTTTCTGCAAAATATTAGTCTTTTTTGTTCTATTCATCTTTTAAAGGCCGTTTATGTCTTTTAACTGTTCTGGATAACTTGACTGCGACAAGGTTCAATTCCATAGTAAATTCATCCTCGGTTATTTCCATTGCATCTGACGCAAGATCCGATATAATCTCTCCGGCTTTTTTAACAATAGACCTTTTTTCATCATCCGTTGACGATGCAGCCTCCTTTATTTCCCTACCCAAACGTTTCAGTTTTGAATAGGTTTCGATGATATTGATTGTTGCCTCTGTTGCAACCGGACCTTTCAGAATAGTCGCAAGCATATATAACCCCTTCTCCGTAAACACTTTTGCATTATAATGCGATCGCGATGACAGGTCAAAATTTTTGACCTGTGACATTTCTTCATCACTCAACTCCAATACATAGCCATCCGGGAACTTATCAGGGTTGTTTTTTACGGCCTGGTTTATATGTTTGGTGGCAACACCGTACAAGTCGGCAACATCCCTGTCCAATAAAACCATCTGCCCACGGACAATAATCATTTTGTCTTCGATTTCGGTTCTCGATAATACCATAGTCTACGATTCTTTTATAGTTTGAACAATACAAAAAGCCCGTGACCGGCGTGGCCACGAGCTATCGCGGTAAAGTTACAAAGTTTTATCGGTTTAAAATCGTTTTAAACGTTTAACTGATAAAAAACCTATTTCAGGGCCTTGCAGGCGATTTCAATTACAAATTTTTCTGCAAAATATTCGTCTTTTAGCCAGGAATCTATTCTCCAGGTGCGGATATTTGCGGTCGGAATATGGTATTTTTTCCGGAGGACCGCTATTTCGGTGTCGATGTCGCCTCCTTTGAGGTAGAGTATGCTCCGGCGGAAACGCCCTTTCACCCAGGGATAGAAGTTCTCGAGACTCGTAACCGCACGGCTCACCACCCAGTCCCACTGCCCGGGCAGACTCTCCACCCGGGCATTGACGCATTCGACATTCTTCAGCCCTAGGCCGTCGGCCACCGCCTGCGCCACCTTCACCTTCTTCCCTATCGAATCGCACAGGGTAAACTTCGCCCCGGGCATCATCATCGCCAACGGAATCCCCGGAAAACCTCCGCCGGTTCCTACGTCCAGGATGGAAGTTCCGGGTTCCTTCGGCTGTAGGTAATCCCCCTTCGGGAGTTCGCCCTTCGGGCTCACCCCACCATCCCTTCGGGACGGTCCCCCCGCTATCGAACCGCGGGTGTTACGTCCCTCAGGGGGATTACCTTCCACCTCAGGGCAGGCCTTCGGACGGGCAATGCCCGTACAGTCGGCCCATTGTGGGTCACTGACGGGCCCTTTGCCCGTCGCGGAGGGGCTAGCGGAAGGGTAAAACAACTCGAGGTACTGCGCGATGGCGAGGGAATGGAGGATGTGGTGGGCGAAGATGTTGTCTTCGTCCTTGCGGGAAATGACGTTGATACGCCCGTTCCACTCGCGCCAGAGAGCCACCGCCTGCGCGAAATCCTGTTCAGACGGAATCAGCATAGACCGTGAGCCTCTTCAAGTAAACAACCAAGTTCCTCGATGTCGCGGCAGATCAGCGACGGAGCGTGAGGCCACTGCCGGGCGACCTCGAGCGTGGTTTCTCCGCTGAGCACCAGCACCCCGAAAGCCCCCGCATTGTACGCACACTCGACATCGGTGTAGATCCTGTCTCCCACCATCGCAATCTCCTCCGCCTCAAGGCCATAGCGATGCTCTATCCCCTCGATCATCGCAGGATCCGGCTTGCCTATGACGGTATCCGGCTTGCGCCCGGTGGCATACTCGATGCACGCGCAGAGCGAACCGCAGTCCACCAGCACGGTCGGCTGGTCGGTAGGACACACGCGGTCGGGATTAGTCGCGATGTAGGGAATCCCCTGCTGCGCCCACCAGCCTGCACGGCACAGGCGGGAGTAGACAAGCGTAGGATCGAAGGCGACCACCAGCAGATCGGGCACGTCGTCGGCCGAATCGGCCGTGCTGACGAAACCGGCCTCCTCGAACTGGCTGATCATCGAGGGCGTGCCAAGCAGGAACAGCTTCCTTGCAGAAGGATAGTTCGCCTTTATGAAGTCGATGGTGGCAGGCACGGTGGAGTACATCTGCTTCTTGTCCGCCTTGATTCCCATCTTCGTAAGCTTCGCAAGATAATCTTCCAGCGAACGCGTCGGATTGTTGGTGAGGAAGGAGTAGCCTATGCCCATCTTCCCGAGTTTGTCGAGGAAGTCGAGGGTGAAGGGGAATATGGTGTTGCTCAAGTAGATGGTGCCGTCCATGTCGAGGGCTACATGCTTGATCTTGAGCAGTTTGGATTTAAGTTCTTCAGTCATTCTTCGCGAAATTTCCGGTGAATTTCCGGGAGCGCTCATATCCGTCGCGGGGAGCGGTCCACATTAGAAGGAAGATTATGGCGCCGATCACACCTACGCAGAGGAAGGTGATGAACACCGCACGCCAGCCCAGGTGATCCGCGATAAGGCCGACGCCCAGGGCGGAGAGGGCCGAACCGACGTATCCGAGTATGCCGGTAAGACCGTTGGCGGTGGCGGAAGCCTCCTTGGTTGCCTGATTGGCGGCGCCGATGCCTATCAGGGCCTGAGGGCCGTAGATGCAGAATCCGGCGAGAGCCAGCACGACGGTGGAGAGCACGACGGGCATCTCCACCAGGGCGAAGAGTCCGAGGAAGATGACGGATCCTATCATCGAGAAGAGGCACATACGATGAGCACGGCCCTTGAAGATGGCATCGGTAGCCCATCCGGCGAAGATGGTGCCGAATATGGCGGTGAGCTCGAAGACAGCCACCGACCAGGCGGCTCCCTGGATGTTCATTCCGCGGTCCTCGGTGAGGAACTTGGGCCCCCAGTCGAGAACGCCCATGCGGAGAACGTACACGAAGATGTTGGCTACCGCATAGAGCACCACCCACTTGTTGAAGAACACCATGTGGCGGAGGAACGCACCGTGAGCGCCTTTCTTGCCCTCGGTAGCCTCCTTGCCGGTATGGGTTTCAGCTATTTCGGGGAGGCCTACGCTCTGAGGAGTATCCTTCAGGCCCGTGAAGCACAGGATTGCGCCTCCGAGGGCCACAATCGCAGGCACTATGAAGCACCAGCGCCAAGCGCCGTAATGAGCGGCGTAGGACATTACCCGGGAACTCTGATCGGCGGCGGAAAGGCCGTCCCAGCCCTTGATGCTGGCGGCAAGGTTGGAAGTGATGCGGGCGACAATGCTGCTGTCGCCGGACATGTCGGCACCCAGATTGGTCATCAGAAGTCCGCAGACCACTACGGCGCAGAAAGCTCCGATGGAGTGGGATGTATTCCAGATGCTCATCTTCGTGGCGAGTTCGCCCGGGGCAATCCACTGCGGAAGCATACGCGCGCAGGGAGGGAATCCCATCCCCTGGAAATACTGGTTCAGCACTATGGTTATACCCATAACGAGGACGAGGGTGTTCACGAACTGCGGTCCCTCGTGCACGCCTGTAATCCAATAACTTACATCCACTCCGAAGCCGAAGCAGATGTTTGCCGCAGCGCATAGTATGAGCCCTATGCCCATGAATGCCTTGGGGCTCACTCTCTCCACAACGAATCCGTTCAGGAAACGGCTCAGGCCGTAGATCAGCGAGCCTATTGCTATCACGACGCCGAAACTGGTGTTGGAGATGCCGTATTCCGCCGTAAGGCCGGGCATGGCGATGGAGAAGTTTTTCCTTACAAAATAGTAAATGGCATAGACGACCATCGATACTATGATGGTCCGCCACTGCCAATACTTGAATGTCTTGTTTGTGGTCATATAATCTCTTCTGATTTCATTTTGTCTATCTGTTCCTTGGCCCTGCGGATGCGGGTGCGCACCGTATTGAGCGGGATGCCGGTTTCTTCGGCTATCTCGTTGTACTGCAGCCCGTCCACCAGACGCATGCGGGCGATGCGCCGGTAGAGTTCGGGCAGGCCTTCGATGTACCTCTCGGTCTGCACCTGGTCTTCGTCCCGGATGATGGATTCGAGGGGGGTGTAGTCGCCACTGCCGATGGAACTCGCCGCAGCACCCGCGGAGGCGCTCTGGTCTATGGACACCAGATGCTTGTGGGACCGGTTCTCCTGCAGCACGGTATCCAGGGCGGTATTGTGGGCGATATTGGTGAGCCATGTCGAGAACTGGCTCTTGGAAGGGTCGTAGCTGCGTATCTGACGGAATGCCTTTTCGAAGCTCCGCGAGCAGATGTCATCCACGTAAAAGTCGTCCAGATTCTTCATCCGGCTTTTGATGTAGGTCCGCAAAGACCCGATGTGCGTGTCCCAGAGCTCGGTGAACGCGGCACCGTCTCCTATGATTGCCAGGCGGATAAGTTCGCTAGTGGGCCTCGAGCCAGGTTTTGCCATAGTTACATTCAACTGTCAGCGGAACACTGAGTTCCATTACACCTTGCATCTCTTCCGTAAGGACCGCCCTGGCCGCATCTATCTCGGCCTCGGGCACTTCCAGCAGAAGTTCGTCGTGAATCTGCAAAACCATCCTGGACTTCAGGCCCTCCTTCCGCAGGCGCTCGGAAACGCGTATCATGGCGAGCTTGATGATATCTGCCGCCGTGCCCTGGATAGGGGCGTTCACCGCATTGCGCTCCGCGTTGGAACGGATGTTTGCATTGTTGGAATTGATGTCGGGGATGTAGCGCCGGCGCCCGAGCATCGTTTCGGTATAGAGGGTTGCGCGGGCCTTCGCAAGCGTGCCGTCGATGAAGGCGCGGATCGAAGGGAAGGACGCGAAGTAGTCGTCGATGAGTTTTTTGGCCTCGGTGCGCGAGCATTTCAGCCTCTGGGCAAGCCCGAAAGACGAAATCCCGTACATGATTCCGAAGTTGGCGGTCTTCGCCATGCGGCGCTGGTCGGCGCTGACCTCCTCCACCGGAACGCCGAAAATCTTGGCGGCGGTGGCGGCGTGGATGTCGAGCCCGTCGCGGAAGGCCTGACGCAGATGCTCGTCTCCGCAGAGATGGGCCATCACCCGGAGCTCGATCTGGGAATAGTCGGCCGACATCATCACCCAGCCGGGTTCGCCGGGCACGAAGGCCTTGCGTATCTCCCTCCCCTGCTCCGTGCGGATGGGGATATTCTGCAGGTTGGGATTGCTGCTGGAGAGCCGCCCGGTAGAGGTAAGTGCCTGATTGAAAGTGGTATGCACCCGCCCGTCGGAGGGAGATATGTACTGTGCGAAGGGCTCGATGTAGGTCGAGAGAAGTTTGCGCAGGCCGCGGTAGTCGAGCAGGGCGTCGATAATCGGATGCCTGTCGGAAAGTTCCGCCAGGGTCTCCTCATCCGTCGGCCAGGCACCGCGGGCGGTCTTCTTCGCCTTGGGGTCGAGTTTCAGCTTCTCGAAGATCACCTCTCCCATCTGCTTCGGGGAGCTGACGTTCAGGCCAGGAGCCTGTACGTATTCCCGGATTTCGGCCTCGCGCGCGTTCATTTGTTTCCGGAGGGTGTTCGCGAAGTCCTTGAGAGACTCCAGGTCCACCTTCACTCCGGTGAGTTCCATCTGGGAGAGGACCTTCATCAGAGGCTCCTCTATGTCGTCGTAAAGGCCTGTGATACTGTTCTTTGCGAGTTCGGAAGAGAGAATCGGGGAGAGTTTGAATATGGCGTCGGCATCGGCGCTGCGGTCATTTTCAGAATCATCGGCGAAGAGCAGGCCGGCATCGCTGCCTCCGGCTTCGTCGAGGGTGACGTCCAGATAGGTCTGAGCGAGGGATACCAGACGATGGTCGCTTTCGGGGTTGATCAGATAGTGCATCAGTTCGATGTCCATCAGCTTCCCCCGGAGCTCTATGCCCCGCTTTGCCAGAGCGTTCATCTGGGCCTTTATGCCGAAGCCGGCCTTGCTCTTCTGCGGGTCTTCAAGAAGGGTTTTGAATTCCTCCGGACTGCCGCTGCGGGTGCCTTCCGCATCTGCAAGCCAGATTCTGTCGCCGTCCAGCAGGAAGGCCAGGTCGGCTTTGCAGGACGGGGCGGAGGAAATGTTTGCTGTCTGTGGGGGAATTTGCTCCGAATCCGCCATCCGGAGAGGGGATTCCCCCTGAGGGACGTAACACCCGCGGTTCGATAGCGGGGGGACCGTCCCGAAGGGATGGTGGGGTGAGCCCGAAGGGCGAACTCCCGAAGGGGGAATCCCCTCTCCGGACGGCACATCGCCAACAACAAGATATCGTTTCAGCGAATTGAAACCATAGAGGTTGAAAAGCTCAACGGCGTGGGGACTGGCGGGGCGGAGGGCCATCTCGTCGGCGGCGGTGTCGATGGGGATGTCCGTCTTGATGGTCACCAGAACCTTGCTGAGGGCGATGTGGTCCTGCGCCGCGCGGAAGAGCTCCTGCTGACGGGCGGGCAGTTCGCCGAGATGCTCATAGATGCCTCCCAAAGTGCCGTATTTCGCAAGCAGCTTGCTGGCGCCCACTTCTCCCACACCCT
>R22__coassemble_232_pt1 | contig 42920 bp, 25 predicted proteins | sample R22__metabat2_high_PE_057 | metagenome-assembled genome bin R22 | reverse complement strand
GAGTAGTGCTGCTCTCTACAGCATACTTTCCACCTATAGAATACTTCGCTTTGCTTGCGAAGTATTCTGTCGTTTATATGGAGGCGTGCGAGAATTACCAGAAGCAGAGTTACCGTAACAGGTGCAGGATCCTGACTTCGAACGGGGTAGAGGCGCTGAATGTGCCGGTAGTGCATGAGAACGGGACTTTCTCGCTGCCCGTCAAGGAGATCCGCGTGGATTACAGCACTCCCTGGGTGCTCCGGACGGAACGTGCCATAGAGTCTGCCTACAGCTCTTCGCCTTTCTTCATCTATTACCGCGATGCGCTTTTCGCCATCCTGGATTCGCATCCTGCCACCCTATGGGAGCTGAACCGCCGCATCATCGATTTCTTCTGCGCAAAGATCGGCATCGCCCCGCAGATTCTGGAAACGACTGAATACCTGCCGTCCTCAGCCGTCGGAATGACCGAAGTGGCCGGCGTGACTTTTGCCGCCGCTGAAAACGCTCCGGCGAATAACAGCTTGACTGCCTCTGCCCTGACTGCAGCCGGAGTGGCTCCCACCTCCGCTGAAAATGCTTCGGCGGGTGCTACTCCGGCTGCATCTCTGCCGGATGATCTGCGGAGCGTCATCCATCCGAAACGGCCGAACAGCATAATGCACGAACTGGGCCTGGAGCGGCCCTACTGGCAGGTCTTCCGGGAAAAGTTCGGCTTCATCCCCGGCCTCTCCGTAATGGACCTCCTCTTCAACGAAGGCCCCGAAAGCATCAGCTGGCTGCGCTGACCTCCCCGCTACCTCCGCATCCCTTCACCTCCGCATCCCTTTACCTCCGCGCCCTTCATCTCCGCGCCCTTACATGGAAGCACTGTGCATGCTGTCCCTTAAACCCGGACAGTATGCACGTTTCTCGGCCCAAAGTGCGCGTACTGTCCCCAAATACCGGACAGCATGCACAGCTTCCCTTTAAAATGTCCCTCCGGTACCCAGGTCAGAATGTTGCCTTCCACGTCCATCTCCTCTGCGCTTCGAGCACCCATCCCCGGTCAGAAGTCATAATAAGGATTTGCCGGTGTGGAATACAGCATATATTTTTGGAGGGACAGGCAATTATTACTATATTGCAACAGATATGCTCTACATATCCATTGGCATCGGGCTTGGTACCACTCGACGCTGTAACCGATAAAATATAAAGATATGGATTTCAGTGAGAATAGGCCGGTTTTTTATCTGGTCACTACCGATCATCTGGAAACTACGATATGGTTCAAAGATGACGAAGATTATAAAATGGGAATGAATATGGTGGCAATTCTTTGCGCCGTGCTGCATGTTGATATTCTGGTTTTTATCCTGATGTCCAATCATGTCCATTTTGTCCTGTCGTGCAGTTACGAAAAAGCGCAACTGTTTATCAATGAGTTCAAACGCCGATACTCAATCTATATTCGCAGGAAATACGGAGTAAAAGAGATGCTGCGCGATAACAGTATCGATATCCGTCCGCTTTATATCTCGGACGAGTCATTGGAAAGAGGTTTGGCTTATGTACAGATGAACAGTGTCGCTGCCAATATCTGTCTCCAGGCCTCCGATTATCGATGGGGGACCGGCTCTGCTTTTTTCAGGACGGCTCCGGAAAAGGGCATGCGTTTATCAGAATTGTCGGCCAGAGAGCAATATCGAGTACTGCATACCCGTATCAAACTGCCTGGCGAGTATGTCATTACCGATGACGGATTCATCTCACCGTCGTCGTATTGCAATGTGAGGTTTGTGGAATCACTGTTCCGCACACCAAAAAGGATGAACTATTTTTTGCAAAATTCCTCGAAGGCAAAAGCCCGACTGAATTCTGAAAGTGCAATACCTGCTTTCAAGGATCAAGTGATTACTTCGGCCATTCCGGATTTATGTGTGACTCTGTTTCGGAAAAAACACCCGGATGAACTGGATGCCGAGCAACTCCGGGAATTATTGAAACAGTTGAGATTCAGGTTCTCAGCAAATATAAATCAATTGTGCAGGGTGACCGGCCTGCCTTATGAGGAAGCGGCGCGCCTGCTCGATGGAATTTAGTAGGTATCCGAGCCTCTCGCGTGCATGCTGTCCTCAAAACCGGGACAGCATGCACGTTTCTCGGCCCAAAGTGTGCACGCTGTCCCTTAAACCCGGACAGCATGCACGCGTGGGGCGGGGCCGGATTCTACGGGCGTCCCCGGGAATTACGCAGGGGATTGAGTTCTACGGACGGCATGAAAGCACGCTTGGGAATCAGGTCCTACGGGCGGCGATGAGCAGGCGGCCGATGGATGTGCCGACGCCGAACAGATGGGTGCCGGAACTGATTTCGGACGGGATGCCCAAAGAGGGTGGGCTGCCCAATGCGGACGGGCTGCCGCCGCGCGGGGCTTTTTTGCGGAGGGAAGCAATTTTCAGACGGAGTTCGTCGCTGCTTAAAGGCAAGGCCCGGGCGGTGACATCGGCGTCCGGCCAGCGGAAGGTGAAGTCGCGCAGAGCCTGCTTGCTGAATAGGGCAACTTCCTGAATCTCAAAGAATTTACCGTATCCGTCCAGGGCGGAGGCGACACGCTCATCCGCAAGGAGGCCTTTCCCGAAACAGAGATAATGTGCCGAAGGACCGAGTTTAGGCAGGCCTAACGAAGAAGAAAGCGCATTCAGCGCACCGCTTTTCATCAGCGCCGGACCGGGTTCAAAGAGTATCTGCCCGGGTTCGGGCATGGCTGCGATGTACGTGGGTACGGCCGTTGCAAGTGCAGGATAATCAAAAGTGGCGACTCTGTATGAGGATGGATCGTCGACTATCGCCACGGTCATTTCCGGGCTTCCGCTGAATCCCGGTTCCAACAGCAGCAGAAGCTCCTTGCATTCCCCGTCAGCTTCCACGACATGCACTGCCTTGACGCAGTGGAACTTGCGGAGCATCAGCGAGATATCCGCCATGGGCGAAAGCTTCAGCAGCATCTTGCAGCCACGGCCAAGAACTATGTCCTGCAGCGCCAGCACGTCCGGCAGGCAGTCTTCTGGCAGAAAAACCTTCCGTCCTTCCGAACGCCGGGCGGGATCGGCGAACACGAGGTCCGGCCGGAAGGAATCCAGCAGCCCGGGAAGCGTGTCGGCATCTATGCACAGATTGCTGAACTCCACGTTGCCGCATCCGAGCCGGCCGAGATTCGCCTTCGCGGCCTCGAAGAGCAGGGGATTCATCTCGTTGTACAGTACGCGGTCGGCGATGAGGGCGAACTGCCAGCAGTCCACCCCCAGCCCTCCGGTGAGATCGGCGATTCGCAAGGATGTTGGCAGTGCCGGTTGCAAGCTTGCGGAGGAGCAATGCCCGGACCGGGGGCCCTTTACGGGACACGGCCGGGCCCTTTGCTCCTCGCGGATGGCCTCGAGCGGCAAGCGGCACGCCTCCTCCGCCACTGCGGCCTTGTACCGGGCGGTGGCGGTGCTGCTGCACTGTTCCGCACTCAGGGCGACGGGGCATATCAACTCCGGATTGGCATACCACTCGGGCACCTTATAGCGCAACTTGCGTCTGGCGGCTATGCATTCTGCCGCCAGGGCAACGTCGACGCCGGGATACCGATCCCGGTGCAGTACCAGGTCGGAAAGATCGTCGTTTTGATGCTGAACAACGAAGTCTGCCAGATTCATGGCGCAAAAATACTAAAAATGTTGGCAACGGTCCAAACTCCGGACCGTCATGCACGTTTTAGCGGGCTATTTGCCATCAACGGTCCAAACTTTGGACCGTCATGCACACAGACGCCACAGCGGGTTTGCGTATTAATTAAAAAAACGCTATATTTGCATTCGTGAACGAGATAGAGGCCGCAAGGTCCTCTATTTTTTATTATGTGACATGGAAAGAACAGAACTGAAACCGGTATTGGAGCGTGCCGCCGCAGAGCGCGCCTGCACCATCGTCCAGCTCGACGTGGACGATGACAACAACATCGAAGTGACCATCGACAAAGAAGGCGGAGCCGACCTCTCCGACTGCGAATATGTGCACCGCGCCGTGCTCGCCGCCTTCGACAGGGACATCGAAGACTATGCCCTCACCGTCGGAACTGCCGGAATCAGTTCGGAAGAGGCCGATGAATTGCTTGCAAACGAAAAATAAAACGACATACAAATGAACAAAGAAGAAAAAGTTACTCTGATTGACGCCTTCAAGGACTTCAAGGAAGAGAAGAACATCGACCGCCCGGTGATGATGGGCGTGCTCAAGGACGTGTTCCTGACCCAGATTGCCAAGACCTACGGATCCGCCGACAATTTCGACGTCATCGTCAATGTCGACAAGGGTACCTGCGAAATCTACCAGAACTTCGAGATTGTCGAGGAGGTGGAGAATCCTGCAGCGGAGATGACTCTCGAAGAGGTCCGCAAGGACAGCGGGGACGACGACTACGAGATCGGCGACACCTACGCCAAGAAGCTCCCGCTTTCCGCGTTCGGCCGCCGCGGCATCCTGAACATCCGTCAGAACCTTCAGGGCCGCATCATGGATATCGAGAAGGCGAATGTCTACAAGAAGTACTCCGAGAAGGTAGGCGAGGTGTTCACCGGCGAAATCTATCAGACCTGGTCCCGCGAGGTCCTGCTTCTCGACGAAGACGGCAACGAACTGCACATCCCCAAGGAGGAGCAGATCCCCGGAGAGCGTTTCAAGAAGAACGATACCGTACGCGCCCTCATCAAGAAGGTGGAGATGCGCAACAATACCACTCCCTACATCACTCTTTCCCGCGTCGATCCCGACTTCCTCGCACGCCTCTTCGAAATGGAGGTTCCCGAGATTGCAGACGGCCTCATCACCATCAAGAAGGTGGTCCGCGTGCCCGGCGAGCGTGCCAAGGTCGCGGTTGAATCCTACGATGAGCGCATCGATCCTATCGGAGCCTGCATCGGCGTCAAGGGCGGCCGCGTGATCGGCATCGTCCGCGAACTCCGCAACGAGAACATCGACGTCCTCCAGTGGTCCTCCAATCCCAAGCTCCTCATCCAGCGCGCCCTCACTCCCGCACGTGTCAGCTCCATCGACATGGGCGAGACTCCCGAAGACAAGGTGAAGGTCTACATGCTTCCCGAGGAAGTGCAGAAGGGTATCGGCCGCGGCGGCGTCAACGTGCAGCTGGCCGGCATGCTGGTAGGCCGCGAGATCGAAGTATGGCGCGAAACTCCCAAGGGAGAGGTCGCAAACGAAGAGGAAGACGACGTCGCACTCGAGGAATTCACCAATCCCGAATATGGCCGCACCATCGACGGATGGGTTATCGACAAACTCAAGAGCATCGGCTGCGACACAGCCCGCAGCGTGCTCGCTATCGATCCCGAAGACCTTGCAAAGCGTGCAGACCTTGACATGGAGACCGTCGAGGATGTCCGCAGCATTCTCTCCGCAGAATTCGAAGACTAATTTTAGAAATAAAGGGGTTAATATATGGCAGAAATCAGACTCAACAAGATAATGCGGCAGTTCAATATCGGACTGCAGGACCTTGTGGACTTCCTCAAGGCCCAGGGGGCGGACGTGGAGGAGGATAATCCTAACGCAAAATTCTCCGATGAATATCTCCCTGCTATCCAGAAGCAGTTCGGGGCCGACCTGAAGGCTGCGGAGGAGGCGAATGAAAGGGCGATAAAGATGTCGGATATCCTGGAGAATTCCGGGAAGAAGAAGGAGGAGCTGGCCGAGGAGGAGGATGAGGAGCGCGTGATCGTGCGTACCAACACGCTCGCGCACAAGAAGAGCGAGCCCAAGGCAGAGCCCGAACCTGAGCCTGTGCCCGAACCCGAGCCTGAACCCGTACCGGAACCGGAACCGGAGCCTGAGCCGGAACCCGAACCCGTCGCCGAGCCTGAACCCGCTCCCGCACCTGAGCCCGAGCCGGAGCCCGTTTCCGAGCCCGAACCCGAACCCTATCCGCAGCCCGACCCGGTCCCCGACCCCGACGCCGAGCCTGATCCCGTACCGGAACCTGAACCGGAGCCCGCTCCCGCACCGGAGAAACCCGCCCCTGCCGTTGCTGAAAAGACCCCTGCAGCAGCTAAGGAAGAAGGTTTCAAGGTCGTAGGCAAGATAGATCTTTCCCAGTTCGACAGGAAGCCCGCCAAGAAACGCGAGCGCATCGCGAAGGGCACCCAGAAAGTGGATGTCGCCAAGGCCGGCGCCAATATCGAGCGCAGCCCCAAGAAGGACAAGAACGCATCCCAGCAGCAGGGAAGCGGCAAGGGCCGCAAGCGCGACCGCTTCAAGCCCGCCATGACCGAGGCGGAACTGGAAGAGATGCAGAAGGAGATACAGAAGCAGGTCAAGGAGACTTACGCGAAGATGAACGAGGGCAAGAAGAACAACTTCGGCGCGAAGTACCGCAAGGAGAAGCGCGAGCTTGCCGCCCAGCGCACCCAGGAAGAGCTCGAACAGCAGTCCGCCGACAAGAAGGTGCTGAAAGTCACCGAGTTCGTGACGGTCAACGACCTTGCCACCCTGATGAACAACACCCCTGTGAACAATGTCATCGGAGCATGCATGAGTCTGGGCCTGATGGTGTCCATCAACCAGCGCCTCGACGCTGAAGCCCTGGTGCTCGTGGCCGAGGAATTCGGCTACAAGGTGGAATTCGTAGGCGCCGAACTGACCAACGAAATCGAGTCCGCCGAAGAGGCCGACAAAGAAGAGGATCTCGTGTCCCGTCCTCCGGTAATTACAGTCATGGGCCACGTCGACCACGGCAAGACCTCGTTGCTCGACTATATCCGCAAGACGAACGTCATCGCCGGCGAGGCGGGCGGCATCACCCAGCACATCGGTGCGTACAACGTGCGTCTCGAAGACGGCCGCCGCATCACCTTCCTCGACACCCCGGGTCACGAAGCCTTCACGGCAATGCGTGCCCGCGGCGCCCAGATGACCGACCTTGCCATCATCATCATCGCAGCCGACGACGCCGTGATGCCGCAGACCGTCGAGGCCATCAACCACGCGCAGGCGGCCGGCGTCCCCCTGGTGCTCGCAATCAACAAGATAGACAAGCCCGGCGCATCTGCCGACAAGATCTACCAGCAGCTCTCCCAGATGAATATCCTCACCGAGGCCTGGGGCGGCAAGTACCAGTGCCAGGAAATATCCGCAAAGCACGGACTCAATGTCGACAAACTCCTCGAGAAGGTGCTCCTGGAGGCCGACATGCTCAACCTCAGGGCCAATCCCAAGCGTCTGGCGCAGGGAGCCGTCATCGAGTCTTCACTCGACAAGGGCCGCGGCTATCTCGCTACCATCCTCGTGCAGAACGGAACCCTTCATCAGGGTGACATCATCCTCAGCGGAAGCTACTACGGCCGCGTGAAGAGCATGTTCAACGAGCGCGGACAGCGCGTGATGGAGGCAGGTCCCTCCACTCCCGTGTCGGTGCTCGGCCTTAATGGAGCTCCGGCCGCCGGCGAGAAATTCAACGTGCTCACCGACGAAAAGGAGGCCAAGAGCATTGCCGCCAAGCGCGAGCAGCTCATCCGCATCCAGGGCATCAAGACCCAGAAGCACATGACCCTCGAAGAGATCGGCCGCCGCATCAGCATCGGCAACTTCAAGGAACTCAACATCATCGTCAAGGGCGATGTGGACGGTTCCGTGGAGGCTCTCTCCGATTCCCTCATCAAGCTCAGCACCGAGCAGATACGCGTGAATGTCATCCACAAGGCTGTGGGTGCCATCTCCGAGAGCGATATCCTGCTCGCCGAGGCATCCGATGCAGTCATCATCGGATTCCAGGTGCGCCCGACGGTGGAGGCCCGCAAGGCGGCCGAGAAGGAAGGCATCGAAATCCGCCTCTACTCCGTCATCTACGACGCCATCAACGAGGTGAAGGACGGTATGGAAGGCATGCTCGAGCCTGAAAAGAAGGAAGAAGTCATCGCTACCGCCGAGATCAAGCAGACCTTCCACATCAGCAAGGTCGGCACCATCGCCGGATGTATCATGCGCGAAGGCAAGATGGTCCCGAAGGTGTCCGTACGCCTCATCCGCGACGGCATCGTGGTCTACACCGGCGAACTCGGTTCGCTGAAGATAGGCAAGGACGATGTGAAGGAGGTTGCCGCCGGCAAGGAGTGCGGTATGAGCATCGCCGGATTCAACGACATCAAGGAAGGCGACTTCATCGAGGCCTTCAAGATCGTGGAAATCAAGAGGACATTGTAAGTATCGGGACCTGGAGCGAAATCCTCGGATAATGCTGCAGGTCCCCGGACAAAACCCGGGACAAAGCGCAAAAAGAGCCAAAAACGCCGCAGGCCCCCCTCTAAATCCATGGACCTGCGGCAAAAGTCGGTAAAATTGCGCCAGGTCTGTGGACAGAATGGCATGATTTCGTTCCGCCTGTGCCGGCTCGTTACAGATGCTGCGGAGCCGGATTGTCCACGCGATCCGGTCTTTATCCCCGGTGAGATGGAGATTTGTTCCGAAAAGAAGCCGAAAACGGGAACAAATGCTTCAAAACGATGGGTTTGTTCCGAAAAAGCGGCAAAAACCGGAACAACTATCAGGGGCTTCGTCATTATTCAACGCTTTGCGCGGCCTTCGGGTCGCAGACTGGTTTTAATCGGCGTTTCATGCTTTGCAAACCCGGGATTTGCAGCGTGGTTTTCTGCACCGGGGTCCGGACGACAAAAACAGCCAAGTTATGCCGATAAAGAAAGTTGTCTTTTGTTTTTGATATTCATCTTTTATTATTGTTTCGACCTTAAAAAAATAATTGAGGGATAAGTTATTTGTTATAGATTTGTGGTTAACGTAGCTATGATAATAACTGTAACCAATGCGGTGTCATCTTTTATTTTTGATTAGAAACACTTTTGCAATCTTATTGTTGCCGGCAGTTCTTTCTTGCTCCGTAAAAGAGCAGGAAGAACGGCTTGACGCTCTCGAAAAAAGGGTTGATTCGCTGGAGGAGTATGTCTCGGGAATCAACATGAATGCCATTTCTGCCGATCTGCTCTACAGGCAGAATCTTCTCATCGAAGACTTTAAGCCGGGAGCGGGCGGCTACGACCTGACCCTTACCGACGGCAGCGTCATCCGTGTCACTTACGGGAACAGAATACCTGGAGTCGCCCCTGTCATAGGCATCGACAAGGAAGGACGCTGGATTATTTCCACGGACGGGGGAGTGAATTTCTCAATAATCCCTGGTTCGGAACTGCCCTCCGCCGCCGACGGGCTGTCGCCAAGAGTCGGTATCGACGCCGACGGCTTCTGGATTATTTCGCTTGACGGCGGCGAAACCTGGGAGTGGATTACCAATGCAAGCGGAAATCCCATCAGTGCGAACGACGGGAAGATGGCAGGAGGGAACTACTCCTACTTCTTTTTCCGTGATGTTTCCTACAATTCCGGGACCAACGCCCTTGACTTCACACTTGTTACCGGAGATACTTTTTCGGTGCAGATAGAAGAATCGTTCGGAGTGCAGATAAAGGACTACAACGGCTCCGCCTGGGTGTTCTCCGGCCGCGATACCGAACTTCCTGTCGAACTTACCGATGTGGCCTCCGCCGTGTGGAAGGATGTCCCTGAAGGCTGGCGATTCCGTCTGGACGAAGACAATATAACCGTGTCGCCTTCTCCGGATGCGGTTGAGGGAGATTACAACGCCAAGCTTATGGTTTTCTCGTCGAAGGGGAAAGCCCGCAGCTATGTCTATACGTTCCATTACGAACCGGACGTTGTTTTCCGCGACGATTTCAACCAGTCAGGACTGGATACGCGTTACTGGACAATATATGACAGGAGGTCGTCGTCCCTTTTCAACCCTTCCGTATGGTGCTACTATGCATGGGGCGATGAAGACCTCACTTACGTGAAAGACGGTGTGCTTACCATGCTGGGTGTGAAGCGCGATTACCCCAACTACTATACGGACGACCCCAAACTCCCTGCAACCAATTATTCTTATTATGCCCAGGGTGCGGTGACCACGCGCTACAAGATTTATTTCAAACCTCCTTTCCGCATAGACATCAACGCCCGTTTTACAAAAATGGCCCAGGGCATATGGTATGCACTTTGGATGGTAACGGACAAGGGCTCCAGCAACGGCGAAATCGACATAGTCGAGAAGCTCAACTACGGCGACCGCACATACCATACCGTCCATACGCCTTATACACTCCATGTGGAACAGCGCCTTCAGGACCAGAAGCAGCAGGAGAACGTGACTATCATCAATCCAATGGCATTCAACACCTATTCGATGGAAATCCGGGAGGAAGCGGTCGTGATTCTGGTGAATGACACGGAGGTTCTGCGTTACGTCCATATTCCTCATAGTGAAACGGATCCCGGATATCAGAGTTTGCGCGACGACCTCAAACCCTGGTATCTGAAGAACTGGACGTTCCTCGACTATGAGTGGGAGATAATCATGAATATAGCCATGGGCGGTGAGTGGCCGGGTCCGGTAGCTGACGATGAGCTCCCCGGCCAGCTGGATATCGATTGGGTTCAGGTCAAAAGTTTGTAAATTATGAATATGAGAATCAGATATTTCCTTTTTTCAGCCTTTGCGGCGGTCTTGGCAGCCGCATGCACCGACACATCCGAAATCTCGGACAGACTGGACATTCTTGAAAGCCGTGTCACCGCCCTTGAAGCTGTGATTGAGGGGCTTAACAACAATGTCACGGCTCTTCAGGCCATAGCGGAAGGCAACACCATCAGCAATGTCGATGAGTCCAGAGGCATATATACCATCACCCTCGCCAATGGCGAAAGGATAGTTCTCAACCAGGGAAGCATAGGCATGGGCAAGGCTCCTTTGCTGTCGATCGATTCCGACGGATTCTGGATGGTGGATTATCAGGACGGTGCAGGCGCGCAGTACCTGTTGATGAACGGAAGCAAGGTCCGGGGTCTCGGCAGGGACGGTTACACTCCGCTTTTCAGCGTGGATGCATCCGGATACTGGACCGTGGATTACGGCGATGGCCGTGGAGCCGTGCGGATTCTTGATTCTGCAGGCAATCCTGTAAAGGCCGTGGCCGAGAACGTGACGGAGGATTCATACTTTGCAAGCGTCGAGATTACATCGGACATGCTTGTGCTGACCTTGAAAAACGGGCAGAAATACAATGTGCCCATAGCCCGGGGATTCCTTTTCAAGATCAATGTTCCGGAAGGGGACCAGGTTTTCAAGTGGGGCGAGAGCAAGAGCTATGCCGTGGAGAGCAGCGGAGTGGCCGACGCTACGATAATTACCCCCCCCATGTGGGCTACAAGCCTCTCCGAACTCGGAATCCTTACGGTCACCGCACCGAAGGAGTCCGACTTCACCAAGGCCACCATCGCCGACTCCCGCAAGGATGTGTCGGTGGTGGCATTTTCCCACAACGGCTTTTCCACCGTCGCCAAGGTCCGGGTGTATCTCGAAGGCATGGTTTATGCCGGAGAGCCTGCCGCAGCGGGAATAGTGTTCGGCGGGGCTACCGCGAGCAGCATTACATTCCGGGTGGTGCTCGAGAATACTTCTTCCTGGAAATACATCTTCCAGGAGGCGTCCCTGGCTTCGCCTTCTGCAGAAAAAGTGCTCAGCAGCGGCACGACAGGCACCGATACGGAACTAGTGTTCGACCATCTGCTTGCCGAAACCAAGTACAGTCTCTTCGTGGTGCCTTCCAATTCCGAAGGGGACGGAGGTCTCGCCTCGCTGACGGCATCCACCACCAGCTTCAGCAACCTCTACGAGGCGTATGAGGCCGGAAATCCCGTTTCGGTCGGAGGAATCGCCATAAGCAGGGCTACCCACGGTGCGGGGCATCTGCTTTCAGTGGCCGATCCGAACATCGCATCCGGCGTCAACTTCGTCCCTGCGGGTGTGACGGCGCTGCAGTCGGTGGTCGCCGGGGCCGACTGCATCGTGATAGGCAATGAGCCGGGCTCACGTCCGAAAGTGAGCATAAACGGCAGCCTGCAACCCTTCAGCGGCGGCATATTCGCGTACAAGAACGTGGAAATCGAATGGGCTGAGGGTTATACCGGATATGCTGTCTACCAGGCTGAAAACAGCGAGTTGGAATACTTCATCCTGGACGGGTGCAAGGTGAAACACATCCGCCTCTTCTCCAACAGGGCTATCTGCGGAGTGAAGAATTTCATCATGACAGACACCGACTATCACATCGTCACGGCTCCTTACTCCGTGCATCGCTCCGTGATGATCAACACTCCGGTGGGCTATGCCGGCGAGAACATCACCCTCGTGAACAACATCATCTACAACGATTCTCCCGAATCGTTCTACGTCCTTGCCTGGGACCAGGGCAACTACCCTTCCAACAACCCTTCGACGACGTATAAGAATATCCGCTTCGACCATAACACATTCTACAATGTGACACATTACGGAGCCGGAATGATACAAGTCGGGGACGTCACGGAAAGCATAATCATCCGCGGAAACCTTTCCTGGGCCCAGTCGGGCGGCATCGTGTATGTGCGCACCCTGGGAGGAAGTCCCAAGGACAAGGTTACCGCCGAGAACAACAAGGGTGCCGGATGGTTCCTGCGAGTGGCTCACGCCCCATACAATTCCGCAGATGACGATACAGAACTCAACATAGGCGGAGGTCAGTGGTACAACATGTCGGATAATTATCCTTTTGTAGATCCGAAACCCAACATAAGCGGTGATTTCACCCTGGATGCGGCTTTTGCCGGCTTCGGCGCGACGCGTTAACGTAGGACGACAATGAGAAACTTTTTGAAAATATTCGTTTTCGGGCTGCTGGTGCTGAGCGCTCACGGTCTCTCCGCACAAAACCGTCAGGTGAAGGTGGGCGGACGGGTGAGCGATGCCATGGGTCCGGTCCCGGGAGCCACGGTATCCGAAAAAGGCAGCAACACCAACGGTGTGATAACCGATGCCGAAGGCAGATACAGCATTACCGTGCACCAGGGAGCGACACTCCTCTTCTCCTGTCTGGGATATGCCGATGTCGAGCGGAAGGTCGAGGGAAAGAGTGTGATTGACGTGACGCTTGTCGAGTCTTTCGAAACGCTTTCCGCTGCGGAAGTCGTATCGGTGGGATACGGGTCTGTCGCCCGGCGCGACCTGACCGGCAGCGTGGCCAAGGTGGACATGGACGACATCATCAAAAACACCAACATGAATTTCGACCAGGCCCTGCAGGGCCGTGTAGCCGGAATGGTGGTCACCACAAGTGACGGTCAGGTAGGTGCCGAAGCCAATGTCATCATCCGTGGCAACAACTCACTTACCCAGAGTTCGGCACCTCTTTATGTGATAGACGGATTCCCCACCGAGAGTTCTTTCGCTGCCGCCCTGAACCCGGCCGACATCGAGTCGGTGGACGTGCTCAAGGATGCGTCCGCCGCCGCCATATACGGAGCGCGTGGAGCCAACGGCGTTATCGTCATCACTACCAAGAGGGGTAGCATGGGCAAGCCCAAGGTGTCTTTCAATGCGTCCTGGACGGGGAGTGCAATTGCGAACAAGGTGGATCTTCTCGACGGCTACGAATTCGTAAGATTGCACACCGAATGGTCCCAGAGCCGCAACGGCACCTCCGGCAACATCTACTTTGCCGACTATGACGACAACGGCCTGATGTCCTACAATCGTTACACCCTCGACGACTATAAAGATACCCCTTACGTCGACTGGCAGGATTACGTGTACCGTAACGCTCTCTCGCAGAATTACAATGTTTCGGTGGCCGGAGGCAGCAAGGACAGCGGCACCATGTACAACATCAGCTTCTCGACCCAGGACCAGAACGGCATCCTCATCAATTCCAATTACAATCGCTACACCGGCAAAGTGGCCTTCACACAGGATTTCGGCGACAAGCTTACCCTGGAACTCAACGCTTCCTATTCCTACAACGAAACCAACGGCATAACCCCTACATCATCGGCATCGGCTTCCGTCATCTCCACGTATTTCATGTACATGGTATGGGGTTTCCGGCCTACACGCCCTATCCGTTTCGGCCCTGTGGACGATACATTCCGCAATGAACTGGTGGACGACGAGGTCGTGGCGACGGAAGGCTTCCGTTTCAATCCGTCCGCATCCGTGCAGAACGAGTATTCGAAGAGACGCCAGGACCTGGTCACCGCGAACGGAGCGTTCAGTTGGAAGATAGCGGAGGGGCTCAAGTTCCGCGTATCCGCGGGATACACCCTGAACCAGCGCCGCAACGAGGAGTTCAATTCCAGCAAGACCCGCACGGGACATCCGGCATCCCCGGTCGGCTACGGCCCCAACGCCAGCATTTCGTGGCTGCGCGATGCCAGCTGGGTAAATGAAAACATCCTCAGTTACAACCATATCTTCGGTCTCGACCACAACTTCGACGCGCTCGCCGGAATCACCTTCCAGGGCAGCAAGGCCGACACTCACGGCACTCGTTCTACGCATATCGAAAATGAGGACCTCGGCTTGGAGAGCATCTATACCGGCACGCTGCAAGCCTTTACGCCATGGCGCAGGGACTGGACCATGGCTTCCGCGCTTGCGCGTGTAAACTACAATTACAAGCACAAGTACTACATCACCGCCTCGATACGCGCGGACGGCAGTTCCCGCTTTCCCGAAGCGAACCGCTGGGGCCTCTTCCCATCCGGCAGCCTTGCATGGACTTTCTCCAACGAGGAATTCCTCTCGGCTTTGAAGGGTTGGCTGGACAGCGGCAAGATACGTTTCTCCTGGGGACGGACCGGCAACAACCGCACCTCTACGCCGTATGATTATTATGCACAGATGGCGACTCTTCCGGGCAGCAGCGAAAGCCTCGACTATGTCCGCGACGGCAAGATAGTCTCCGGATATTTCCCCAGCAACATGAAGAATCCTTTCCTGAAGTGGGAGACGACCGCCCAGTCCGACCTCGGGCTCGACCTCGCTTTCCTCCGGGACCGCATCAAGCTTACGGTCGACCTGTATCAGAAGAGCACTTACGATCTGCTGCTGCAGGCGGACTTGCCGGCATCGTCCGGTTTTACCCAGGCCATGGTGAACGTGGGGTCCATGCGAAACCGAGGACTCGAGATTCTCTTCTCAACGGTGCCTGTGCGCAGCCGTTCTTTCCAGTGGACCGCCACCGTCAACTTCGGCATGAACCGGAACACTGTGACCGGGCTTTCCACCGGGCAGAACACCCTGCCCTGCCCCGCCCTCTACTGGTACGGCGCCTTCAACAACCAGACGCCCTATATTTCCAGGGTAGGCCTGCCGACAGGCCTGATGTACGGATTCATCTATGAAGGGACTTACAAGGAGGATGACTTCATGAACAACAATGTCATCAAGGACGGCATCCCGTACATGTCGGCATATCCGAATACATACTTCAAGCCTGGAGACCCGCGCTACCGCGACGTGAACGGCGACGGCATCATCGACGACAACGACCGCACCGTCATCGGAATCGGCCAGCCACTGCACACCGGAGGTTTCGAGAACAAATTCGAGTTCCACAATTTCGACCTTTCCGTTTTCATGAACTGGAGCTACGGCAACAACATCCTCAATGCCAACCGCCTTGTTTTCGAGAGCTATCCGGGGAACCAGCTGAATCAGTTCAAGACCATGGTGAACGCCTGGAGCAAAGACCGCAATCCCGACAGCGACATTCCCCGTCCGGGTGCCATGGGAATCGATTATTACTCTTCCAGGGTGATTGAGGACGGCAGTTTCTTGAGAATCAAGACGGTGACTCTCGGATATACCCTTCCTCCCGCGTTGGCGAAGCGCCTGCGTATGGACTCTGCAAGGGTGTATGCCACCGTTGACAATCTGTTCACCTTTACCAACTATTCCGGACCGGATCCGGAAGTGTCCACGCGCAATTCCGTGCTGACGCCGGGTTTCGACTGGTCCGCGTATCCCCGCGCCAGAAGCATAACCGCGGGAGTGTCAGTATCATTCTAAGGAGGCAGGAACATGAAAAAGACATTCACTTTCTTCATATTGATTGCAGCAGCGCTCCTGGGCGGGGGCTGCGACTTTCTGCAGCAGGAACCGCACATCATTGCGGAAGAGACTTTCTATACTTCCAAGGAACGCGCCCAGCTTGCCCTCAACGGAGTTTACGGAGTGCTTAACAGCTACCAGCTCTACGGCCGCGACCTTATTTTCAACGGAGACTACAACGATGATCTCTGTCACTACATGGCACAGGGCGGATCCGCCGTGGAATTCAAAGCTGCCTGCTATGAGCTCGACGCCGATCACGACAAAATGTACACCACCTGGACATGGTTCTACAAGGGCATCAAGAACGCCAACGCCTTCATGGAACGGATAGTGAAGACCGACTTCGATCCCGATGGCGAAATGTACGCCCAGGCGCAGTTCCTGCGCGGATTCCTTTATTTTGAACTCGCGCGGCACTTCATGGACGTACCGTTACGCACCACCACCGCCCAGTCGTATGCCGAGGTCCAGATGCCCGCTACCCCCATGGTCGAGGTCCTGACCTGGGCGCTCACCGAAATGGAGGCAAGCCTCGAGCACATCACCCACGACCTCACCCATGTACCCTCAGACGTGACCTGGACCACGGTCCATGGCATCCTTGGCAGGTTCTATCTATATATGGCAGGGGCTGCGATAGATGTGTCCGAGGAAAAGAAAGCGGAGTATCTGATTCTTGCCCGCGACCACTGCAAGGCTGTGATCGACAGCGGGCTTCACCGTCTGAATCCGGATTACAGACAGATATTCATCAACAACATTTCCGAAACCTACGACAAGGAATACTTCGAGAGCATGTGGGAAATGGACTGCCACGGCCTCCGTACTTCGGCTTCGGAATGGGGCAACGGCTGCTGGGGGTATGTCAACGGACTCCGTTCATCGTCAATGGGCACGGACTATTCCTCCTACGTCACCCACTATGCCCTCGGGCACTACTGCAACACTCTCAAACTTTGGGACCTTTATATGCGCGACGACCGTACCGTCGCCGAGCGCGACCTTTCCAGAGTGACGGACATCCGTCAGGACTGGAACATTCCTCCTTATCATTATAACGGGGAAGATGGTCCTGCGCGTCCGATGAAGGGCTATTCCTATCCTTACGGGGGCGACCCCGACGATGTCCGTCCCCTGGTCGCCGGAGTTGACAAGACCCCGTACGCCACGGGCAACAGCGCCATGAACTATCGCGATACCAACATGGACCCTACTCTGTATCCGGCCGGACGCAATATCGGCAAATGGCGCCGTGAGGTCCAGTACGAGGGGCCTGTGAGCTTCAGGGATACGTGGAACGGCATCAACAGTCCGTTCCTCCGCTATGCGGACGTGCTGCTCATGTATGCCGAGGCCGTCAACGAAATCAACGGCGGCCCCGACGAAACCATCTTCGGATATGTCAAGCAGTTGCGCGACCGTGCCGGAATCCAGACTCTGCCTTATTCCAATTATTCCGATCACGATTCCTTCCTGCAACTCATAAAGAACGAACGTGGACGTGAGCTTTTCGGAGAAATGAACATCCGTAAGTTCGACCTCATGCGTTGGGGAGGATGGTACGAAGCAATGCAGGAAACGAATGCCCTGACCCGCGACCAGCGCTGGTCAAGCGGCATTTCCTACGTATATAACATATTCTGCTCGCGCATGACCAAGCGAAACGAATATTTCCCGATTCCCAACAAGGAGCTCGCGGTCAACGAGGCCCTTGTCCAAAACCCGCTTTGGAGATGAAAAAGCTGCCAGTCATAATTGCCATTGCATTTTCAGTGTCCGCACTCTTCGCCTGCAGCCAGGACAATATAGTGAACGGGGTGGAGTTCCGCGTCGCTCTGGACCCGTCCAACACCTATGTGGCAGGGGAGCCCGTGCGTTTCAATTTCAGCGGCGATGCCGATTTCATCGTCTTTTACAGCGGCGAGACAGACCACGAATACCGTTACCGCGACCGCACCTCCTTCCCGGTGGAAGAAGTAAAGTCCCTCACCCTCGACATGCAGTACATGGCCTCCTGGGGGACGGAAGGGGGTATGGATATCTACGTCGGCAATTCCTTCCCGGGGCTTGACGGACACGATGGCGGGAAAGACCGCAGTACCATACTCGACATGATCGAAGGCGGCATGCAGGGGTGGACCAAGCTGACTTACAGGGAGGGCCCTTCCGAGACATGGACAAACCAGCAATACGATCTTACTCCGTATCTGGAAAATTTCTGCATAGCTTTCCACTGGCATCCCTGGACGAACGGCTTCACCCGCGCGCAGCGCTCGTACAACATGATAGGAAAGTTCACCCATAAGATTGACGGAATAGGCGAGGTGCAGACCGCTCTCAAGGCCCTGCCTTTCGTGAGCGTCTGGATGAACGAGCAGGAGGAGGATCCTTATATGCACGATCATCGCGGCGACACCACAGCCATCGCCACGGTGCGTTTCGAAGATACCCGCTACGATCTTCAATTCATGGGTTGCAACCAATATTTCATCAATTATGAACTGGACAGCTGGGTGATTTCCAAACCGTATACCTTCAACAACGTTCCCTCCGATACGGGAGTTCCCATAAAGAATGTGGTGACCGAGTTGAGGAACTACTCGTATGTTTTCGAGGATCCCGGCACATATACGGTGACATTCCTGGGAGCGAATTCCAACTTCCAGGGCGAGGCCCGTCAGGAACGAAGTTTTACCATCAACATATTACCACCGCCTTTAAGGCACTGATTGACAACACAAAACAGTATAGATTATGAAAAAAGACTATCTCCCCCCGCATTCCGGCACTGTGCAACTGGCAGCGAAATCGTCGTGCCTTGTCAGTGCAAGCGGAAACGTTGAAGATTATGAGATAATCGTCCCCTATTCCATAGGAGACGTAGTTTCACCGGATGCCTTAGGCCCGCTTTTTTAAAATGAGTATCATGGACGCTTACAAGAAAATCGCGGCCGTCGCCATCATATTCGCGGCCGCCGCATGCACCCGGAACGAACCCGAGCAGGCTCCGGTTCAGGTTCCTGAAAATGGAAACACCATTACCCTTACCGCCACCCTGCCCGCCACGAAGGGCTACGATGTAGATGGGAAAGTGAAGTGGGAGGTAGGAGATGTCATCGTAATAGCAACTAACCTTCAGCGGATTACCACCGATGGAAGTGAAGAGTATGCAGCGCTCGTTACGCTTACAGATGAGAATATAATCACCCCTACGACGGCATCTTTCGAGGTCTCCGGTGCCGCTTTTGACGGAGCAACCAAGATTTATGCTGCTGCTGTCAGCGGATTCAATTCCTGGAAGGATGTCGTGTACGGTATGGCTGTAAACGGCCTTCTTACCACCAAGAAAGTCACTGATGTCTTTGTCGGAAAGCGTCCACACCTTGCATATGCCGCCACTACTTCGGAAGACCGTACCCTCCACTTTGCCAACGTCGGTTGCGTCATCAAGTGGACTACGAAAACTTCCAAGACAATACACCACATTTCTTTCTACGATAATGACGGCAGCAGGACCGGAATGAGTTTCCGTGTGGCTGCCGACGGAACGATAAGCACCAATCCAAATCCTACCTATGATTCTTATGCTGTGCGCAGTTTCGCCGTAGATGGTGCTTGGACGGCAGTGAGTGGCGCGGCGGACGGCCCATATTTCTTGTTTCTTGCACCCGGCAAGACCTATGCAAACGGTGTGACCCTTTATGCTTACGGTTCCGGAAAAGATGAAACTTCGGGACCCGTATCCGGAGAATTGGGCAAGGTGGTCATCAACAAATCCTTTTCCACCGTTGCCGGCAGGATGTATGATTTCGGAGTCATCGAAGACCACTACAGCTACGACACCTACAAGGAGGCCTACGATGCCGGGCAGACTATCAAGGTGGGTGACCTTGAAGTCAACAAGGCCACCTTCGGGGCGAGCCAGCTGATTACCTCCGATTCCAGGTTTTATCCTGTGAGCGGAGTGGCTTTCGTCGATCCATCTGCAGTGAACGCCAATCTTCAGTATTGGTCCGCCACTCCAAAATGTATCGTTATCGGCAACGATCCCCTGCAGCGTTCAAATCTTGAAATCCGTGCTCAGGGTAATTTCCAGGACGGACAGGTTGTCGCTTTCAAAAACCTCAACATCAAACTTGGTGACGGATTCTCCAATCCTTGGATGGCTAAAACCAACAATGGTGACGTGCTTGATTGGTTCGCGATAGACAATTGCCGTGTCGATTTCCAGACCAGGCTGGTTGAACTTCCCAACAATGGCATAAACAATTTCAGCATCACCGATTCCGACATTGTGGTTCTGGACGGAAGCGGCCCCAATGATGTGCACAGAGCCATCATATGCCGCGGCACTGAATCAGAATATGTGGGTACAAGACTTGTGTTCCGTAACAATCTGGTAACAACCGAAAGCACCACCGCCAAGGGTTTCTGCCTGATCAACAACGATGCCACCAAGCTTTCGTTCTCTACTGTAGACATATCCTTCAATACTATACACAATGTTCAGAATGCCGGATACTATTTCGTAAGCCTGGCGAATATCGGCACTTCCGTGACAATGACGAAGAATCTGCTTTGGAAAGGCGGCAGTTTCAACTGGATACAGCTGTATGGCCTTGCCGACGGTGCATCTGCATCTTTCGACTACGCCGGAGTGACCGACAACAAACTTGAAGGTTGGATTCTTCGGGCGAAGAACGGAGATGCCATCGTTGCTACGGGTACTGCCGGTTGGTATCAGCAGAAGGACGAGAACTATCCTTTCGCAGCCGGTGACCTCGCCACGGTCATTTCCACCCGTAACTACACGCCTATAGCAGCCCTCTCCGGTTATGGGGTGACGAACCCGAAGCGGCTGCAGTAGGCTTGTATAAAAATGTCAATTAAAAAAAACATATTGCAATGGAAAAGAAAAACTACATGGCTCCTTCCTGCGAAGCCATATGCGTCTGTCCGGAAGGACGGATGATGCAAGTGCTGGTTACAAGCAATGATCAGCAGAATGATTATAACTATCATGATTTCTGGGGAGGCCGCGGATGAGCCGTTCCGGATCAGTTTAACCGTAAAATGATAAAACGATGAAATTTTATTCAAAGATATTTGCGGTTGCCGTTCTAGGAATGGCTGCTGCCTGCACAAGCAAGGAGACTGAGCCGGAGATTCCCGGCACCGATCCTGTCACCGAGCATGAAAACGTTACTTTTACAGCTACCATCCCTTCCACCAAGGGTTATGACAACCAAGGCAAGATGACCTGGGAAGTGGGGGATATTATCCTGTTGTGGACAAATAATATAGCGTGGACTTCCGGTTTAGCCTTGACTACAAGTAACTATAATACCGGTGCTTATGCCGGCAAGTTTGATGTCGTGACCGTAACTGAAGGGATGTTCACCGACGGAACGCGCAAAACGATATCTTTCTCCATTGATTCTGAAATTCTTCCGGCGCAGTCTCCCAGCCCTACTAGATATTTCGCCGTGACGACACATGATTTGGGATTGTTGTATCATTGTGCAAGCGGTTCTGTGTCGACAGTCGCGAGCAAACTTAATACTGTTTATGCCGGAACGAGACCTCATTTCGCGGTTGCTTCGTGCTCTTCATCTGAAACCAGTCTCACATTTAATAACGTGGCCACCGTTTTCCAGTGGGATACGGACGGCACTGAAATAACCCGCATCGAGATGGTAGTGCCGGATGGTTCAGATGCTGATACTCGATTTGGCGCTCGTTTCACAGCTTCTTACGATGCTGGATCTGATACTTGGGGTTTCTCCAATGCCCCCAATGCTAGTGCCGATCCCACTACTATTACCAGCTTTACCAATCCCAATGGCGGAGTACGTCAGGATGGTCCTTATTACATAATGCTTGCTCCCGGGATGACTTATGACAACGGTTTCAAATTCAAGATTTACACATCCTCGGGGCTGCTCCTGACCATGACTCCCACAACCTCTTCTTTTACTACTGCTGCGGGCGATTTCTGGGACTTCGGAAAGCTCGAAGATCATTTTGACAAGTATTACGACAGGTGGATGGCCGGCGCCGACATCGAAATCGGAGGGATTACATATAACAAGAGTACTTTCGCAGGGACGACAAACCATGTAACGGCAAACACCGACTTGGTCACCGGTGACGGGTCCATCGGCGGGAAAGGAGGCATATTCTTCATCGATGAAACTGCCACCCTTACCACGACAGGAGGCGCTTTTTCCGGTGAACTGATTTTTGTAGGCAACACGGTCGGCACGCGTTCCACGGTAACAAATGCCAACCCTCCCCGAACCAATGCAAGCTGGTTGATGAAGAATATCGATATCACGACCACGGCGGCATCAGACAAGAAATTCGTAGAAACCAATGCAGGAGCTATTGATAAACTGGTCATTGATGATTGCAAACTGTATTTCGACCGAACCTTCTGCAACCGGACAACATCAGACAAGTCAGTAAATGTATTTACCCTTGTCGACAGCGATATTCTTGTCGCTTCGAGTTCTCCGGATTCTTTCCTGTATACCCATAACGGTTCAAATCAAGCCTTTGGTGCCATCAAGGTGACGAACAACGTTTTCTGGACCAGTGACGATACATTCAAAGCCATAGGAATTGTGGATGCACCTTGGGGAAGCGGGGCGGATATAGGGAGCATCTCATTTGAGAATAATACTTTCTACAATGTCGGGACCAAGACCGACGGTAGCCGTGATTTCTTCATGTTCAACACCGTCACTTCCGGTATAAGTGTGAAGAGCAATCTGTATTATACTTCGACCGATGCGAACACGGATGGCTCCAAGGGACATATTTCCGTTCTTCGTGCCAAGGGTTTGACATCATCGCAGACCTGGGATCTTGCATCAGCAAATAATGTCAACAGTTTTACGAATTATGCATGGAACCGTGCCGTCATCGGAAGTGATTCCGCGAGTTTATGGGGAAATGGCTTGACCAAAGATACGTCTGCCAATCCATTTACAAGCTTCAATGCTTCGGACGGTTCTTTCGTCATAAAAGAAGAATACAAATCTTACGGAGCGACCAGATAACCGATGAAAAAACAGTATACCAGCCCTGAAGTTGAATTGTTCCGGTGCGAAGGCACCGGAACAGTCCTTACGGGAAGTTACGGCAACGAAGGCGGGGCGGGGAGCAATCCCGGGCAGAATAATCTGGGAGGTTTTTGACATGAAAAAGCTCCTGTTATTTCTGCTGCCTTCCGTCATCCTTGCCGCGGCCTGTTCCGACCGGAGCAATGAGCCGGATCAGAAAACAAACCCGGAAAATGGCAGCGTGTATATGCAGGTGATTGCAGGCACTCCTGTCAAAACCTCCCTCACCGCCGACGGAAGCATAGTCTGGGGCAGCGGGGAGAGGCTTGCCATATTCGAATCGGCGGGCCTGACCTGCGCAGCATATACCTCGGACGAGGGCGTAAGCTCCGACGAAGGGCGGACGATGAACTTCGGCGTAACCTTGGCGGCGAAAGCGGGGAGCGATTTCAGCTATAATGCCGTTTATCCCGCTGCCGCCTATGTGGCGGACGGAATTCCCAATCCCTCATCGGTGAGGGTGAGCCTGCCGGCGTACCAGACTTCCGCCGAAAGGAGCTTCGATCCGGAGGCCGATATCCTTCTCGCAAAGAAGCAGACCAGCAGCATTCAACCCGCGAGCCTTTCAATGCAGTTCCGCCGCCCTGCGGCCATAGGGAGCGTGTTTCTGAAAGGCCTCCCTGCGGGCGAGGAAATCTACGATATGACCTTCTCGGTCACCAAGGACGGAGAACCCGTGAATATTGCCGGTGAAACCATCTTCGATCTCCCGAACGGGGGAGTGGCGACAAGCTATGGCTCTGAATCTTCAATCACCGTCGATTGCTCGCAGGTGGCCGATACCGGATTCAGGAACGGCCTTGTCGACTACAACTATCACGATTTCTACTCCGGCACCATGGAAGAAGGGGTCACCTACTCCCCTTCGGGTGCCACGGCGGGAGTTCCGGGGGCGGTCAATTTCACCTGCTGGCCCTTCGAACTCGGCACCGGCGACACCTTCACCATCAGCATGTTCGTGGGCAGTAGCATCTATTCGCGCACCGTCACCATCCCGGCCGGAAGGAAATTCTATTTCAGCGAAGGCGATGTCTCGCTCTTTACCGTGGACATGGCCTCGGCTACCGTTACTCCGCTGCCCGAGATGATAAGCGCTGCCGGCTTCGGCGTCGCAGCATCGGCCGTCAAGGCGGATGCCGTTCCGGTCGGTTCCTACGATGCCGGAACTCACACCTGGACCGTGCTGCACGTGTCCGATTTCTCGCTCTTGGACGATGACTATACCTATTCCGACTATGTGAGCGTACTGTCCACTTCCGTTTCCGGAGGCACCAAGACCATCACTTGCAAGCGCGGCGGCGCCACTCAGGACTATCAGGTGGTGCTGGCCGACTATGTGGCCCCCGGCGACAGCTACCGGCCTGCCGGAAGCTGGACTCTCCGATGGAACGACGAATACTCCGGCGACGACTGGGACCGTACCGCTTATGTTCGTACCGAACCCTACGCTTCGTATGCATCCGTTCACCATGACCGCACGCGCGAAGATCTCGTCACGGTATCCGAAGGGGCCGTCCATCTGTGGGCGAAGAGCGGCGATAACGCCGAGCCCCAGGTCAAGGGTACACGGGGGGGGAACGAAGTGAATGTCCCCGTCCTCGACGGATATGTGACCGGCGGCATACGCCAGAACTATTGGGATCTTTCCCGCGAAGAATCGCAGGACGAGCATACCTACATACGCTCTTCCGAAGCCGGAAGCGCCTGGCGCATCGACGCCCGCGTGAAGATGGGCAAGGCAAGCGGCTTCTGGCCCGCGGTGTGGCTGGTTCCATACAGGATGACACGCAACCCTCACGGGGGAGAAATCGACCTCATGGAATGCGCTACTTACGTGGACAAGGTTTATCAGACCGTACATTGCACCTGGACCGCTTCTTCCGCTTACACTTCGGAAATGAAGACCCTTTATCCCCAGTACGGATTCCTGTCTTCTTTCGACATGACCTCATGGCATGTCTTCTCGGTCGTGGTAACTCCTGCCGCCCTCAAATATTACATCGACGGCTTCGAGGTCCTTACATGGACAAACCGCGAGGATGAGATGGGGGCCACAGGCGAGTACGCCTATCAGAACCGGCGTGCCACTTATGAAGGCATGGAGCCTACATCCTCGCAGCGGACGTATCAGTACCCATATCATGTGACCGACTACAGGCTGATTCTGACGGCCCAGCTCGGACTGAATGCATCCCTCTCCACCAATGACACCGAAACCTGGAACTGGATGGATTCCGAACACAAACTCGACGGCTCCGGCATCCCGGTGAGCATGGACGTGGACTTCGTGCGCTATTATACTCAGGATTAATGCTTAAACATGATTTATATGAAAAAGAAATGCTTCATTTTTGTTCTGGCTTCACTGCTCCTGCTTCCTGCTTGCGAGAAGACGGATCTTTCTCCTGTGGAAAGCCGTATAGACGCTCTGGAAAAGGATGTGAAGAATATAAAGGAACAACTTGCCACGCTGGACAAGCTGAACAGTGAAATCGCTGCTCTACAGGCCCTCAAGTCCTGCACCTATGTTTCCGGCACCTCCTACAATGCCCAGACCGGCATCTGGACCATCAGCCTCTCGGACGGCACCGTAATAGACGTGAATGCCGCGACTTCGGATGGAAACGCCCCCGCGATCTCCATTGACTCCGAGGGATACTGGACCTTGAACGGATCGCGTATCCTTGTCGAGGGAAAACCTGTCTCCGCCTTGGGCAGCCAGGGGGAAACCGGCCCCGAAGGTCCCGCAGGCCCCAAGGGTGACACACCCGTGCTGGGAGTAGATGCCGAAGGCTATTGGACCGTAACCGTGGGCGGAAGCACGACCAGGGTTTTGGACGCATCCGGAAAGCCGGTGAAGGCCGTGATTGAGGCGGGAGATTCGTATTTCTCCGACGTCAAGCTGGCAGGGGACAAAATTACATTCACCATGAAAAACGGCGAAACCATCACCCTGACGGTAACGGCAGAGCCTGTCGCCTTCAAATTCGAGATACAGGGAGTCGAGGGTGTGGAATCGTTCGAAGAGGAAGAAACCAAGGTTTACACCCTTGTGACCGAAAATGTGGCAGATGCCATGATCAGTGCTCCTCTCGGCTGGGTGGTGTCGATCGCTGACACCAAGCTCACCGTCACCGCCCCGCTGCTTACCAAGAGCCTCAGCGTCAGTACGGAGGATTCACAGATCGTATTCTATGTCGTCTGCACCGACGGCCGCAGTGCCATTGTAAGGATGAGCGTCCAGGTCGGTCCCGCTCCGTACGACAAGAAGAGCCTCTACTCCACCTATGAATACGGCCTCCCCGTGGTGATAGGCGGCGTGGAATATACCAAGGCGGAATACGGCGCTGCGAAACTCCTCAGTGCGGAAGATCCCGAGATCAACTCCGGCTCGAAGGTGTTCTTCGTACCCGAAGGCGTTACGGGATTGCTGAAGGGCTCCGCATCGGATTATCTGGTGGTTGCATCGGACAGGAAAGGCGCACGCGGAAGGGTGGACATCGCATCCAATGTGGGAGCTGCGTCCATGGTTTTCGGTGGTATCGATCTGCGCTGGGCGGATGATTTTTCCTCTGACATGGCGTGGAACGCAGGCGAGATCAATCTTTTGGAGTTCGACGACTGCGCTATCACCATGAAGAGATATTTGCTGAACCGTTCTTCCCAGGGGCTCAGGAATTTTGTGGTCAGGGATTGCGATATCACGGTTCTTGCATCAAACTCTGCGGCCTATGGAATTCACAGAGCCATGATCTGCTGTGCCGGCGACCTGACCTATTCCGGCGAGAAGATAGTGTTCACCAACAATGTGATGACATCCGACAGTGACGATGCCGCAGTCGAGTGGAGTATCATCTCAAACAACGGGAACACTCACACAACCTATGATTCGGTGGATCTGTCGGGCAATACTTTCTATAATGTCAATGCTCAGACAACCTTGAATTACATACTCACCATAGGTTCGGCCAAGTCGATTACAATGAAAAAGAACCTTCTCTGGAAGAACAAGGCAGCAGGCAAGGCCTTCAACTGGATCAAGATCTCCGGAGTCACGGCGGCGGAAGCCACTGCGGCCCGCGATGCCGGCACCATGGCCATTGACGTTACGGACAACAAGCTAACCGGATGGCCGCTTTATGCAAGCGACGCTGCGGTGGTTGCCGCGGGTAACGGAGCCGGCCAGGGAGGTTACTATCCCGACGATTCCGCCTGGCCTTTCAAGAGCACGACTCCTCTTGCTTCCGGCGATTTCCAGGTTATTGACGCTCTTGCCGGCTATGGCGCCGTACGATGATGAAAAAAGCAAACGTTTTACTTGTCGCTGTCATTCTTCTGGCCTTCTCCGCGTGCGGACCGAAGGCCGGGAATGACTATATTGTGGCCGCATATGTCTGGCCTTCCTGTCACGACGATTCGCTGGGCCGGGCCATGCTGTGGCCTGACGGGCGCGGAGAATGGGAAATCATCGAAAGGGGAACACCCTGGTTTGAAGGACAGTATCAGCCCCGTCAGCCTCTTTGGGGACAACTTCTTGATGACAATCCGGAAGTGGTCGAACGCTGGATACAGGCCGCTCTCAAGTACGGAGTCAACACTTTCATTTATGACTGGTATTGGTTCCACCACTATCCTTTCCTCGAGGGGGCACTGGACAACGGCTTCCTCAAGGCTCCGTCGAACGGCAAGATGAATTTTTTCATCATGTATGCCAACCACGAGGTTACCAATTATTGGAATCCCTATATCAATTCCGATACCGAAACCCTTACCATGGATCCCCGCATCGACTGGGACCAGTGGAAGATCATCGTGGAACGTGTAATCCGGCAGTATTTCCATTTGCCCAACTATCTCAAGTTCGACGGCAAGCCCGTATTCGGACTTTATGATCCCCAGATGTTCATTGAGTCCTTCGACACTCCGGAAGAAGCGGGAAGAGCCATGGATTATTTCCGCGACGAAGTGCGCAAGGCTGGATTCAAGGGCCTCTACGTGACCCAGCATTCGGGAATGTTCAAAGTCCCCAACGAGTGGTGGGAAAAGCGCACGCAGTCCAACGCCGATGCTCTGAAACTGGATGCCTATGCTTTCTACAACATGGCCAGCCGGGCCGAGGACTATTTGGAGTATGCCCGCAGGGGTGTCGAGTGGCGGGACCTTTGGGAAAAGCGTTTCAGTGACAGGCCTGTATTCCCTACGGCTTCCATAGGTTGGGACAATACCCCCCGGTATCCCGGTCAGGAAGTGGTGGTCTGCCGTTACAACAACACTCCCGAAGCTTTTGCCGCCTCGCTTCAGTCCGCCAAAGAATATGCTGATGCTCACGCTTCCACGCAGCCGAAAATGATACTGATCAACGCCTGGAACGAATGGGTGGAAGGATCCTACCTGCTCCCGGACAAGCTTTATGGGTACAGATACCTGGAAGCGGTTAGGGATGTGATGAGGGGAAAATACGAATAGAGCGTCATGGAATTACTAAAGGAATGGCACTTCCCGGCTACGAACCCCACCGACTTCAAGTGGGGTATCGTCGCTTATTCATTCGGAAGCCAGAGCATATCTCCCGGGGAAGAGTATCCTCCGCGCACCAGTTTCGCCAGTTATATTTTCCATCCGGACAAAGGAAGGGTCATAGACGAATACCAGTTGGTTTACATTACCAAGGGCGGTGGTGTCTTCACAAGCGACAGCTTGAAAGGGAGGATAATCAGGATCAAGGCCGGAGATGCTTTCCTGCTGTTCCCGGGAGAGTGGCATACATACAAGCCTGACCCGGAAACGGGCTGGGATGAATACTGGATTCATTTCGTGGGGGACATAGCCGACATGTGGACGCGGGAAGGCCTTCTGGACAAGAACGACCCTGTCCTGCACATAGGCATAAAGGAGGGAATCCTGGACCTGTACCGTACAGGCAAACGGATAATGGGACGGCAGGCTTCGGGTTACCAGCAGGCCATGTGCGGGATATGCGCGAACATCATATGCTCGGCTGTTTATTACCATCGCAACAACCTCCCCGAGAATTCCCGGATTTCGGAGGTGGTGGACCACGTCAGGGTGTCCATCGGCAACCATCTTCAGGATATCAAGGCCCCCGATGTTGCCGAGGATCTTGATTTAAGCTATTCCAAGGTCCGCAAGGAGTTCAAGAATTATACGGGCATGCCTCCGGGAGCGTACATTCGCACTATTCGCATATCCCAAGCCAAGGAACTTCTTACCAATACCGATATGAGCGTGAAAGAGATCGCATTCGAATGCGGTTTCAAAAATGCTGATTATTTTTGCGTGGCATTCCGCAAGAATGTGGGGATGAGCGCTACGGAATTCAGGAACAGGACACGATATAATTCATGGTAATCAGAAAATGAAAAGAATACAGATACTTTTGCTGGCCGTTTTGATGTGCCTTCCGTGTTTGTCTCAAGTGCAAGGTCTGGATGTGATTCCGTATCCGAACCATGTCGAATTCAAAAACGGGACTTGCAATGTGTCCGGAGCAAGCCTGAAGTTCAAGAAAGACAAGAGCATCCCCGCCGAGGGATATCGCATGGAGATTACCGGGGAAAAGATTACGATCAGTTCATCAGCTGAAAACGGCCGCCGGTATGCCCTTGCCACCCTTGAGCAAATGGGGGAGAGTATTCCTTGCTGTGTAATCGAGGATGCTCCGCGATTCGCTTACAGGGGCTTGATGCTGGACTGCGTGCGGCATTTTTTCAGCACGGAAGAAATACGCAAAGTCCTGGATATTATGGCTTTGTACAAACTCAACACTTTTCATTGGCATCTGACCGACGATCAAGGCTGGCGTTTCGAAGTTCCTGCATATCCCAAACTTACCGAAGTCGGAGCATGGAGAAATAGTGCATCCTTGCAGAAAGCAGACGGCATTAAATATGGCGGATTCTATACTGTGGAGGAGATTTCGGATATAGTGGATTATGCTTCGTCCAAAGGCATCACGGTTATTCCCGAGGTCGACCTTCCCGGACACATGGTGGCCGCTCTGGCATCTTATCCTGAACTCGGATGCACCGGAGGCCCTTATGAAGTGCGGCCTACCTGGGGCATCGCGAACGAAGTGTTGTGCGCGGGCAATCCTGCGGTGTATGATTTCCTGGATGCCGTTCTGGAAGAGGTCTGCAGGCTTTTCCCCGGAAAATACATCCATATAGGCGGCGACGAATGCCCGAAGACCATGTGGAAGAACTGCCCGAAGTGCCAGGCGAAGATTGCGGAGCTGGGCTATACCGATGATGGGTGCTTCACCAAGGAGGAAAGGTTGCAGTGCCATGTCGCCAACCATGTGCAGAGGTTCCTTTCGCAGAGGGGCCGCAAAGTGATAGGGTGGTCCGAGATAATGGACGGTGACCTTGATGAGGGAGCTGCCATCATGTCGTGGCACGACAACAAGGCGGGGATAGAAGGCGCCGAGCGCGGATTCGATGTGGTGATGACTCCTGCGCAGCACTGCTATCTGGATTATTACCAGAGCGAGAACTGGGACGAAGAGCCTCTTGCCATTCACAAGGGCCGGCGCTCGCTCACTCTGGAAAATACTTATTGTTTCGATCCTCTTGAGGGCGTCAAACCGGGCACCGGGCATCACATCCTTGGCAGCCAGGTGAATCTCTGGACCGAATACATCTCGGAAAATGCACATCTTGAGTATATGCTCCTGCCAAGAATGCTGGCTGCCGCCGAAGTGCAGTGGTGCGATCCGCAGGTGAAGGATTACGGGCGCTTCTTGCGTTCCCTTGAAGAAAGGCATCTCCCAATGCTGGAGGCGAAGGGGTATGAATACCGGGGGAATGCCGACAAGAACAAGGGCGGTTACAGGGTATGCGCCTTCGTGTGGCCTTCGTGCCACGACGATCCTATGGGACGGGAACTCCTTTGGAAAGACGGAGAAGGGGAGTGGGAGGTAATAAAGAAAGGCACACCCCGCTATCCCGGTCACTATCAGCCCAAACAACCATTATGGGGATTTGAACTTGATGACGACCCGAAGGTGGTGGAACGGTGGATAGACACTGCCGTCGAATATGGGGTCGATACCTTTGTGTACGATTGGTACTGGTACAAGAGGCGTCCTTTCCTTGAAGGGGCCCTTGACAACGGCTTCCTGGGTGCGGCCAATAATTCCAAGATGGACTTCTACATCATGTGGGCCAATCACGATGTAAAAAAGAATTATTGGAACTGCCACTTGTACGGCGATGACGATTCGCAACTTTTCTCCGGCGCCATCGACCCGGCCGACTTTCCTGTGATAGTGGATCGCTTGATCAATATGTACTTCAATCGTGACAACTATGTCAAGATTGATGGCTGCCCGGTTTTCATGATTTATGATTCTTCCAATTTCGTGAAGTCCTTCGGGACTGAGGACAAGGCCGCCGAAGCTCTGCGCTATTTCCGCTCCGAATGCATCAAAGCCGGGTTCAAGGGGCTTCACCTTCAGGCCGCTTTCTGGGCTGACGGCTACTGCGACAAGGCGTATGTGGCGTCCTGCCGTAAAACTGCAGAAGCTTTGGGTATCAGCAGTGTGGCTTTCTACAACATGGGAGGCCGTGACGAGGATTATCTGGCTTTCGGCCGAAAGGCCTGGGAGGCGCATAATGTCTGGACCTCATCCTTGGATGTTCCTGTTTTCCCCACTGTTTCGATAGGCTGGGACGATACTCCGCGTTTCCCCGGCAAGGGAATGCATGATACCGTGCACTATAACAATACTCCCGAAGCATTCAGGCATTATCTTGAAAGGGCCCGGACTTTTGTCAACCATCATCCCGAGCATCCACGCTTTGTTTATATCAATGCCTGGAACGAGTGGGTGGAATCTTCTTACCTGCTTCCGGACTGCAAATATGGATTCGGCTATTTGGAAGCAGTGAAGTCGGTATTCAAATGATTCTGCCGTGAAGAAACTTCTGTTTTTCCTGCTGGTGTTTCCGCTGACGCTCAATGCGGAGGATTCGCCCTACGACCTGATCTGGGATAAACTGACCGCGGATCCGGTTTTTGAATCAGGTCAGAGGCACACCCATTGGGGAAGGAACGACGGTTATTACGACGGCGCCATAATGGGAAACGGCCTTCTTGGCACGAACTTCTATAAACTTGACGGCAATGCCTATCGATTGAATGTAGGCCGCAGCGATGTAACAGAGGCCAGAGATGGGGAATTCAATATTTTTACCAAGGCGCGTCTTCCTATCGGATATTTCGTCCTGAGGCCCGTAGGGCAGGTGCAAAAGGAGGAAATGCGCCTGCATATTTTCGATGCCGTTACTACCGGGGCGTTTGTTTCCGACAAGGGCTCCATCGATTTCAAAACCTATGTCCATGCTTGTCGGGATGCGATTATATTCGAAATCAAGACCATCGGCAAAGAGTCGGGCTGCAATTGGGATTTTGTCCCGCAGCAAGCCGTAAGCCCTTTTGTCAAACACTGGGAAGGAAACGATGCCGTTCTTGCGTCCCGGGTCCCTTCGGATTATCTGAATCGTGAAGGAAAATCCAATCCTGAGCCATGGCGCGAGTGCGTCAGGGGAGTGGAGATGCTGGTTCAACCTCTTGCGGCCGACTCAAGCTTCTCCAAGATAAACAAGTATTATATCGTTGCCTGGAAACAGTATAAGAAAGGAGAGTCCCGCCGGATAATTGCCACCGTCGCTCAGAACGGCGATCTTGACTGCGCCCGCAGGGAGGCTGTGCGCAACGTGCTTGGTGCGGCAAAAGTCCCTTCGCAGCGATTGGAAAAACAGCATATGCAGTGGTGGCACGATTTCTATTCCCGGATTGCCACGATGGAGTTCCCGGACCCTCAGGTGCAAGGGTTTTACTGGATGCAGTGCTACAAGTTCGCTTCCACGGCCCGTCCGGGAAAGCCCATAGTCGATCTTCAGGGAGTATGGCCGACTTATGACACTCCATGGCCTGCCATTTGGATGAATCTCAATATCCAGCTCACCTATAGCTGGCAGACCCGCGTCGGTCTTGCCGAATTTGCCCAGCCGCTATGGGACGCTTTCTGGAACAACCGTGACAATTTGGTGCGGAACGTTACCGATAATCCCGGTCAGGAGGATTGGACAGAATGCATGGCGATGCCCCGCACATCGAGTTACGACATGCATAGCAGGCTTGATCCTCACCTTGCTGAACGCAATAATTACGAAGTCGGCAATCTTACTTGGACCCTCTTCTATTGGTATCAGCAATGTAAGGCCTGCGGTGATGATTTTCAAATGAAAGAACGCCTGTTCCCTTTGCTCAAAGCGGCGGTCAACTTGTTTTTCCGTATCCGCACCGTGAATCCGGACGGCAGCTATGGGCTTCCTCCCACCGCATCTCCCGAATACAAGGAAGGCTCCGAGTCGGTGGGACCGAACTCCAATTACGATCTTGCCAATCTTCGCTGGGGCCTGCAGGCTCTGATTGAGATAGACGAAAAGTTTGGATTGAATGATGCGCTTCTGCCGCAGTGGAAAGACTTTCTGGAGCATCTGGTGCCGTTCCGCTACGACGAATCCACAGGGTTCAAAGTGAGTGACAAGTTTGAGTTCCTCGACACGAATCACCGTCACTATTCCCACCTTTTCATGATATATCCCTATCACATGCTGGACTGGGAGAACCCTGCCGACAGTGCGAAGATGGCCTTGTCGGTGGACCGTTGGCAAGGAAATACCGGTTATTCCCTCACGGGGAAGGCGTCTATGCTGTGTTCGCGCGGAGACGGGGAAGCAGCTCTGGCGCTTATGAAACGCTTCCTTGCCGGCTGGGTAAGGCATAACACCCTCTACAATGAATCCGGCCCTGTCATCGAGACCCCCTTCGCTGCGATGTGCTCGTTCGAGGATATGTATTTGCAGGATTGGGGTGACAGGATACGTGTGTTCTGGGGCTGCCCCGACAGTTGGAAGGACTGCGCGTTCAGCAATATGCGGGCAGCCGGGGCTTTTCGTGTGAGTGCCCGTCGCGAGAACGGGCGCACTGTGCGGATAGACGTACGGAGTGACAAGGGAGGCCTTTGCCGGCTGCAGACCGGTATGCAGGACTTCTGTGTGAAGACTTCATCCGGGGCCCCTGCAGCCTACCGCCTCGTAGAAGCGGAAAAGGGCGTCATAGAGGTCGACACCTGTCCCGGAGAAGAGTTTGCGGTGTCTGCTGACCCAACAGAATTGTTGGCGGAAAAGCTTCTCCGGCAATGGTCGGACGCTTTGCTTTCGCGGCAGATAAAGGATGGCCCCGATGCGGGGAATTTCTACTGCCCTTCTTGTCCCGATGGACACGGACGTGTTATCGATATGGTATGGCCTCTGACCTGGTTATGGGACAGGACTTCCGACGTCCGCTATTTGGATGCCGCCCGCGATGCTGTGAGATGGACGGTCGCCAACCTTCAGGAAAGCGATGGCGCTATTCGCAATGACAGAGCAAACGGCTGGAAACCTATCACCGAATTCAGCCAGATAGCCCTTGGCAAAACTCTTCTTCGTTTCGGGGACAAGTTGCCGGAGGAACTTGAGGATGAATGGCGTGAGTTGTTTCTGCGTCAGACCGGATGGATTTATGGATGGCTCAACAAACCTTGGGGCAACGTAGTGGTCAATTACCTTGCAGCAAGCCCGCTGACGATGGAAATCGCCTACAGGGTGACAGGCGAGGAGAAGTATCAGGAATGCGCCAGCCGTCAGACCGAAGTTCTGAAAGGCCAGTTTGCCGAAGACGGCTTGTTTTTCGGAGAATCTCACCCGATAGACTATCGCAGTCCGCTGGGACAGCGAGGCGTCGATTTCGGATATAATATGGAAGAATCCCTCCCGCTTATGCTTGAGTATGCCGAGATGTCAGGAGATGGTGATTTTTTGCGCCTGCTGCTTGCAAGCGCCCGCGAGCATCTCGATTTCATCCTTCCGGACGGCGGTCTGGACAACAGTTCCGGAAGCAGGTCCAATAAGTGGACATATTGGGGAAGCAGGACTTCGGACGGGGTTCTGCCAATGCTGTCCGTCCTTGCCCGGCACGGCTCTCCTGAGGCTTATCACGCGGCGGAGCTCACTTTGGGCCTATATGAAAGATGCACCGATGCAGAAGGTCTTCTCGCCGGAGGACTTTATTATGAAATGGCAGGAGAACCTGCCTGCGTCCATCATTCTTTCTGTCATATCAAGTCGCTTCCCGACTGGATTGATGCCGATTTCTCCGGAGTTGATCGCTCTGGCAGTCATCAACTGCCTTCCGAGACGGCCTTCGGTGTAAAGCATTACCCCAGCCGCGGAGTTTATCTGCTCGGAACCGACAGGTGGCGGGCGAGTGTAAATAACGCCGACAATTGGTGCGAACGCATCACACAGACCACGGCCGGAGGCAGTCTGTCTCTGCTCTATCACCGCAAAGCGGGGCTTCTGCTTGCCGGAACGTCTATGGAATACAAGGCAGACGAACCTTTGAATATGCAGTGGCAGAGGGGTGACACCATAACGCGTTGTTTCACCCCGCGTATAGAACATGGCGCCTTCTCCAATGTGTATGATAAGGACGTGAAAATAAGCGCAGGTGGAAATGCGAAACGTGCATACGTTTTTGTCGAAGGAACACTTTCCGACAAAACCGGATGCAAAGACAGCCCGTTTAAGATTCAGTATCTCTTGCAAGGAGACAAACTTGAAATCAAAGTTTTGGGAGAGGGTGATTTTATTCTCCCTGTAATTGTCGCTCCCGACGATGCCCTGGTATTTTATGGGCCAAGGAAACTTGTCATTGGACGCAGCGGTGCGACGGTGGTTCTGGAATCCGAGAAAGCTATCCGGATGGAGAAGACCAAAAGGCCATCGGGTCTCGCTTTTACCCAGCTCGCAGGTCTGATGGGAGCATACCTCAGCATTCCAATTAATGGAGAAACAATCAGCATTACATTGAAAGTCGATTAAACAAGAGTATGTTATGAGAATCAACGCATTGTTATTAGGAATTACCCTTTTTGCAGCAGTGTCTTGCGGAACCGCGTCGAAGCTTATCAAGACAAAGGTGCCTGCCCGCCCTGCCGGGCAGGAAAACGTCATAGGGCTTGCAACGGAACCCATGGATGAAGTGCGTATCGGTGTTGTCGGCCTTGGAATGAGGGGCGGTTTTGCCGTGGAGCGACTGAGTTATGTCCCCGGTGCCGTCGTCACGGCCATTTGCGATATCGAGCATTCCCGTGTACAGAAGTCATTTGAATGGCTTAAGGAGAATGGCCGCCCGGAACCGATTATGTTTTCGGGAAAGGAAGATTCCTGGAAACAACTCTGTGAGCGAGATGATGTGGACCTGGTGTATATCTGCACGGATTGGCTGAATCATACTCCCATTGCAAAATATGCCATGGAGCACGGCAAGCATACGGCAATCGAGGTGCCGGCGGCTCTCAATCTCGATGAGATATGGACACTGATTAATACATCCGAACGGACGAGAAAGCACTGTATGATGCTGGAGAACTGTGTGTATGATTTCTTCGAAATGGCAACGCTCAGTATGGCCCAGGATGGTGTTTTTGGAGAGATTATCCACTGTGAAGGGTCGTATTGCCACAACCTTGACAAATATTGGGGGAAATACTGGAACAACTGGCGTCTAGACTATAACAGAACCCACCGTGGCGATGTCTATCCCACACACGGCATAGGCCCTATATGCCAGGTTTTGAACATCCACCGTGGCGACCGCATGAAGACCCTCGTGTCCATGGATACCAGGTCTTTCAACGGAGGCAGGATTGCCGAGAAGCTCTACGGCAAACCGTGTGATGATTTTGTCAACGGTGACCAGACATGCACCTTGATCTCCACGCAGAACGGGAAGACTATGCTCATCGAGCATGATGTGATGACTCCGCGCCCCTATAGCCGTATGTATCAGGTTGTCGGTACCGATGGTTACGCCGCCAAGTATCCGACCCAGCAGTATTGCCTGCGCGACTATGGCTCGTCGGCCGGAGATGCACGTTCCATCCCTGATGAAAAAGTATATTCCGGAACTGAACTGCAGCCCTTGCAGGATGCGCATCCGAACGAAATCCTCACTCCCGAACTCATCGCCCTTGCAAAGAAAGTCGGTGGCCACGGCGGAATGGACTTCATAATGGATTATCGTCTTGTTTATTGCCTGCGCAACGGTCTGCCGCTTGATATGGATGTCTACGACCTTGCTGAGTGGTGCTGCATTGCTCCGTTGAGCGCCCTTTCTATCGAGAACGGAAATATGCCCGTCGAAGTACCCGATTTTACTCGCGGGGCCTGGAATGTAATTAAAGGATACTCTTATGGATTCGCGGAGTAAGGCCCTGCTCAAGGGGGCGGCAATTCTTTTTAGCCTGTTTTTCGGTTTCATCAATTTGTCAGCAAGGGTATATGAAGTAAAGAGCCCTTCTGGAAAACTGACACTTTCTGTTTCGGCAGGCACGACGTGCACCTGGTCATTAAGTGTTGGCGAAAAACAAATAATCAAAGACAGCCGGCTGGGGCTGGATGCGGGATCCGTTGTCTTGGGCAACAACGCGGTAGTCGCCAGACGCTTGCGCGGAAGCAAAACGGAAAACATTGAAGCGCCGTTTTACAGGCAGGCCCGTTTTAACACGCAATACAACTATTTGATTCTGAAGATGAGAGGGGGTTGGGATCTTGAAATGCGGGCTTATGACGACGGTGTCGCCTATCGTTTCGTAACGCACTTCAAGAAGCCCTTGCGGATATTCGGAGAAAGCCTTGAGTTCCAATTTACGGATTCTTTCGAGACCCTTGCCCCTTTCGTGATTCCGGATAAGAAAGACAGATACCGTTCATCTTTTGAAAATGAGTACTCGTCTTTCAAAACGGGGGATGACATGGGCGACAATCTGGCTTTTACGCCTGTATATGTGGATATAGGTGATGCCGGGCGGCTGCTGTTGATGGAGGCGGATCTGTGGGATTATCCGGGAATGTTCCTGAAAACTGCCGCGCAGGGTTTCGAGGCGGAATTCCCTCCCTGTCCGTCAGGATATCTTGCCGATGTGGACGGGGAGAGGACATATCCGTGGCGAGTCGTAGCATATGCAGCGCACGAGACAGGCTTGCCTGTAAACAATATGGTATACCAGTTGGCTGCTCCCTGCCGTATTGAGGATACTTCCTGGATAAAGCCGGGCCAGTCAAGTTGGGATTGGTGGGCAGGCTTCACATTGCACGGAGTGGATTTCAGGGCCGGAATCAATACGGAGTCATATTTATATGCCATAGATTTTGCCGCGAAATACGGACTGCGCTATATTCTGGTGGATGCAGGATGGTATAAAGACAACAATGTTTTCGATATCGCAGAAGGTTTTGATACGTCAAGGATATGCTCATATGCAAATAGCAAAGGAGTCGGAGTTATTCTCTGGTCATCCGAGAAAGTGCTCGGACCCCATCCGGACAAAATCTTTGATCATTATTCGAAAATAGGAGTATCCGGATTCAAAATCGATTATTTTGATTCCCAGGACGCAGCCACGGTGAAACGCGTCGGAATGTATGCCGAAGTGGCGGCAAAGTATCATCTCGTTCTGGATTTCCACGGAATATACAAGCCTACGGGGCTCAATCGCACATGGCCGAACGTGCTTAATTTCGAAGGCGTTTTCGGCTTGGAACAGCTGAAATGGTGCAATCCCGGCAAGACCGACATGCCACGCCACGATGCAATCATCCCTTACGTGCGGATGGCGGCCGGCTTTATGGACTACACGCCCGGTGCGCTTCGCAATGCTTCCAGGAGTGATTTTCGCTCCGTCACCACACGGCCTATGAGCATGGGGACAAGGGCGCACCAGCTTGCGTGCTATGTGTGCTTCGATTCACCGTTCACCATGCTTTGCGATTCCCCTTCCGATTACCTGTCGGAAGATGAAACTACCAGGTGGATCAGTTCCATACCGACAGTGTTCGATTCTTCTTCGGTGCTTTCAGGGAAAATAGGGGAGTGGATAGTCAGCCTGCGCGAGAAAGACGGAATGTATTTCATAGGAGGCTTGGGTTCCTGGGACGAGAGGACTGTCGTTTTGGATTTCTCTTTTCTTCCGGAAGGACAGTGGAGATACCGCCTGTTTTCGGATGGAGTAAATGCCGACAAAGTGGCTTCCGATTATTCCGTCAGTGAAGGGACTGTTACTGCTGATGACAAGATGGATATACACATGGCTCCCGGCGGAGGCTTTGTGGTGATGCTTGAGAAAAACATATAATTACCCTATCTTTATGGTCCGGGAAATAACGATATCCGAATGAAAAAGCACATCATAATCCTCCTCGCCATCTGCGTAATGGCACCCGCGTTCGCCGCAAAAAAGCCCGTAAAGCCTTCCAGAATCTATCATAAAGGCTGGATCGACCTGAACAAGAACGGACGCATGGACGTCTATGAAGACCCTTCCGCATCCGTAGACGCGCGCATCGAAGACCTTCTGGGTCAGATGAACATGGAAGAGAAAACCTGCCAGATGGTGACTCTTTACGGATACAAGCGCGTGCTGTCCGATGACCTGCCCACTCCCGAGTGGAAGAACAGGATATGGAAGGACGGAATGGGAGCAATCGACGAGCATCTGAATTCTTACCTGAACGCAAGAAAGACCCTGACTCCGGATGTGAATCCCAATGTCTGGCCGGCGTCGGCTCATGCAAAGGCGCTCAATACGGTGCAGCGTTTCTTCATAGAGGAAACCCGCCTCGGCATCCCTGTGGATTTCACCGACGAGGGCATTCGCGGCGTCGAGGCCTACAATGCCACCAATTTCCCCACGCAGCTCGGCCTCGGTCATACCTGGGACCGCGCCCTGATAAGGGAAGTCGGCCGCATTACAGGGCAGGAGGCGCGGCTTCTTGGCTATACGAACATATATGCTCCCATCCTCGACGTCGGCCGCGACCAGCGATGGGGACGTTACGAAGAAGTATACGGCGAGGATCCCTATCTGGTGGCCGAACTCGGAGTGCAGATGGTGAAAGGACTTCAGGAGGACGGGGGAGTGGCAGCGACCGCCAAGCACTACCTCGGTTATTCCAACAACAAGGGAGCCCGTGAAGGAATGTCGAGGGTGGACCCCCAGATGTCTCCTCACGAGATGGAAAACATCCACGTATATCCCTGGAGGGAGGTCATAAGGCGCGCCGGCCTGCTCGGAGCCATGAGCTGCTACAACGACTACGACGGCATCCCAGTGCAGGGAAGCAAATACTGGCTGTATGACCGTCTGCGGGGGGATTTCGGCTTCCGCGGATACGTGGTTTCCGATAGCGACGCCGTGGAGTATCTCTACCTCAAGCACCGTACCGCAGCCGACATGAAGGAAGCCGTCCGGCAGAGCGTCGAGGCCGGTCTGAACGTGCGCTGCACCTTCCGCAGCCCCGACAGTTACGTGCTGCCCTTGCGCGAACTGGTGCAGGAAGGCAGCGTGTCGATGGAAACCATAGACGAACGGGTGAGAGACATACTCCGGGTAAAATTCATGATCGGGCTTTTCGATCATCCATATCAGGAAGAATACGAGAAGGCCGATGCGACAGTGGCGTGCCCGGAAAATGCCCAGGTCGCTCTCCGGGCCTCCCTGGAGTCGCTGGTTCTGCTCAAGAACAACGGCATACTTCCTCTCGACGCGGCATCGCTCGGACGAGTGCTGGTCACAGGCCCGAATGCCGACGATACTGCCTATGCCAACCTGCACTACGGCCCGAGGCATACTGACAACGTGTCGGTCTACGAAGGACTGTCCCGCGCTTTGCAGGGAAAAGCGGAAGTCCGCTATGCCAAAGGCTGCGAGATAGTCGACAAGTCCTGGCCCGATTCGGAACTGATAGCCGTCGAGCCTGATGCCGGAGAGATGGCGCAGATCGACGAAGCCGTGGCAATCGCCCGTGAATCCGATCTTGTGGTTGCCGTCGTGGGCGGGAACAGCCGCACCTGCGGAGAGAACCGCAGCCGTAGCAGCCTTGAACTCCCCGGGCATCAGAACAGGCTGCTGATGGAACTGAAGAAAACCGGCAAGCCCTTGGTAGTGGTGCTTGTGAACGGCCGCCCTCTTTCCATCAACTGGGCCGACCGCAATGCGGACGCTATCCTTGAGGCATGGTACCCCGGGCAATACGGCGGCACGGCGGTCGCCATGGCGCTTCTCGGCGACTACAACCCCGGCGGCAAACTCACCGTCACCTTCCCCAAGACGGTGGGCCAGATCCCCTTCAACTTCCCATACAAGCCCAATTCCCAGATAGATGCCGACAACAGGCCCGGCATAAGCGGAACCCAGGCGCGCGTGAACGGGGCCCTCTACAATTTCGGATACGGCCTCAGTTACACCACGTTCAAGTATTCCAAGCTGCAGCTGTCCAAAACTGCGATCAAGCCGGGGGAGAGCGTAGAAGTTTCGGTGGACATCACAAACACCGGGTCGCGTGCCGGCGATGAAATAGTGCAGCTGTACCTGCACGACCGCGTAAGTTCGATCACCGTTTACGAAAAGATGCTTCGCGGATTCGAGCGTGTGCACCTGAAGGCCGGAGAGACGAAAACCTTGCATTTTACTCTCGGCCCTGAAGCCTTCATGATTCTTGATGCGAACTTTGAATATGTGTTCGAGGCCGGTGAATACAATGTCATGGTAAGGTCATCTTCCGTCGATCCGGGGCTGCAGCAGCGGCTTACGATGCTGACCCCAACAGGAGAAAAACCTACGGAATATCTGGAAACCGACGGGCCCGGGCTTTTCCCGGTAAGCCTGCGTCGGGGAGAATTCGTAAACGTGCCGGTGGATCAGGAGCGTGAAATCAAGGGCATAGTGCTGGAGTGGGGGCCGGATTCCGACTGTGAAATCGACATTCAGACCACTTTCGGAGGAGGTCTGTATAACACCTGCGATCATGCCAAAGTACGTACCGGCAACTCCGTCGAGCGCATCTTCCCCAAACCTGTACGCGCCTCCGAGCTGCGCCTGCTCGTCACCTCCGGCACCCTGGCTGCCGACAAAGTTACCGTAATCTATTAATTATTCCTTATCTTTGCCTTCATGGCAGACGAAAAGATAATATTCTCGATGAACGGGGTGGGCAAGGTCCTGCCTCACAACAACAAGGTTATCCTCAAAGATATCTACCTCTCGTTCTTCTACGGGGCGAAGATAGGTATCATAGGTCTCAACGGTTCCGGAAAATCCACCCTCCTCAAGATTATCGCAGGAGTGGAGAAGGGCTACCGCGGCGAGGTGGTATGGGCCCCGGGCTACAGTGTCGGCTATCTTGAGCAGGAGCCGCAGATGGATCCCGAAAAAACCGTCATCGAAGTGGTGCAGGAAGGCGTACAGGAGGTGATGGACCTGCTCTCCGAATACAACGAAATCAGCCTGAAGTTCATGGAACCGATGGATGATGACCAGATGTCCGCACTGATTGAGCGCCAGGGTGAGTTGACAGAACTGATAGAGCATCACAACGGCTGGGAGATCGATTCCAAGCTCGAGAGGGCTATGGATGCCCTGCAGTGCCCTCCTGCCGATGCGCTGGTGAAGAATCTCTCCGGAGGAGAACGCCGCCGCGTGGCTCTCTGCCGCCTGCTGTTGCAGGAGCCCGACGTGCTGCTGCTCGACGAGCCTACCAACCACCTCGATACCGAGAGTATCCAGTGGCTCGAGGCCCATCTGCAGCAATACAAGGCCACGGTCAAGTTCCAGGATCCATCCTGCGACGTTGTCGAGGAAGTAGCGGTCG
>R22__coassemble_225_pt1 | contig 43936 bp, 57 predicted proteins | sample R22__metabat2_high_PE_057 | metagenome-assembled genome bin R22 | reverse complement strand
TTTCCAAGTGATTATAAGTGGACATTATCTTTTACAGAATATGGAAAAAAGATTACATTTTTTATTAATCACAATTTTGTTTTTGGCATCGTGTTCCCCAAAGATTTATGTAGATCAATTTAAAATGGGTGATTCAGATGGTAAAGGAAGTTTTGTTTTCATTAGCGGGCAGGATGAAATACCGGAAAGTGCCCAAAAGTTGGGTACAATGATTGTCGCTCCGCGATATTTGACGACAACAAAAAAGGGGACTTATGACGAAGTGCTTAGAATTGCAAGAGAGCAAACGGTAAAGAGTGGGGGCAATGCTGCTTTTATAGGGTCACATTATCTACCGGATGCAACCCATGCGACTCATCGTATCGTTGTTGACATGCTTCAAATCCCGGATAGTTGTTCCATACACATTAATAAGAAAGATTCTACTCATCCGGAGTATGCTTCTGTATGGTTCTATAGATATTCTTGGCTCCCTGAATGCACTTACGATGTATATATAGACGAGAAATGTGTGTATCGGTCTAATGGAGGGACTATGACAGAAGTCCGTTTTTATGAGTCAGGTCAACATGAAATATGGGCGAAGACTGAGAAGCGTGTGTCATTGCCAATCAAGGTGGAGGTCGGAAAAGATTATTATATTGAAACAAATGTCTGGAGCGGTGTCCTTGTGCCGAACCCGTTACTGTTCCAAGTCTCCGAGTTTGCCGGAAGGGAGGCTTGTGCATATATGGAATACGTTGATATTAATACTGAAGAATGATCAACGTCCCCCAATTTTATAATACTTTTGGCAAGAGGGAACTAAATAGATTTGAGAATAATGTTAGTAAACTATAACGAGCTATGAAATGTAGGTTATTGTTCTTGTTTTTATTTTTGTCCTTAGGGGCAAGAGCTCAAATTATTGACACATACGAAGGCCTCTTTGTTGCGGGAGTGTTATGCAATTCACAAGGAGAGCGTCTGGGGAACAATGAGGTTGAAGCGTTAACTGAATATGGATTTGAATTGGACAGGTATAAAAGTTTACGCAAACAAAGCATTATAGCCGATTCCATTTTTTTGTTAGCATTTGTGCCATTTACTTATACTGCTTTTTATGACGAAATTATAGGACAAAGAATAGAAAAGAACAATGTACGATACAGTAAAGTGGATCGTGTGCTGGGAACACCTTCAATAATTGTCATGGCAGGAGCCGCGGTATGGCGCATTGTCTGCTACAAAAAAATGCAAAAAGAGGTGGATATTCTCAATAGCAAAATGAATTTACTTCCATCAAATAGTGGTTTCGGCCTAAGTTTAACATTTTAGACTAACAAAAATATGAAAAAGTTATTGTTGATTTTTGTAATATCCCTGGTGAGTATGCTGACATGGGGCCAATCGAAAGGAGATATATATGCTTCTTTAACAGGCGTTGCGTCTCTTGGGAAAGACTATACCGCTATCACGCTGAACGGCGATGTAACGAAGGATTCTGCACCAGGAACAACGTCGCTGGCCATTCAGGGAGAGGTTGCATATTTCATGGCCGACAATTGGCGTGTCTCATTGGGTCTGGGTGTTCCATATACATCAACTCCAAAGAATCAAGACAATAATGGCAAATGGTTTTATGATACTTCCCTTGGGTTCCAAGTCTCTCCAAGCATCTCCCGTTATTTCAGGCTGACCGATAATTTCTACTATACTCCGGAGATAGGAGGAATTTATGAATTCGGGAAGATGGCGGAAGAAGTTTCAGCAGGCGTAGGCTATACCCGCAACTATAAAGGATGGGGGCTGACTGCATGTTTTCTGGCCTTCGAGTTTAAAGCCGGCAAAAATATCTCGCTAGGAGTTGGAATAGGCGATGTGTCATATGTGAATGCCAGGATGTCATACGACATTGGCGGGACCAGCGTGGTCGCAGACGCCGGGGAGTTGAAGTTCAACTTCAATGTTTCGCAGGTAGCGTTGAAGTATTATTTCCGTTAAGTCAATATACACACTGCACTATGCGTAAATGCCTTTTCACATCGATTATTGCGCTGGCATTGCCGGTGGCGGTTCTCGCGCAGAATTACTTCGGTGCCGGTTATGTCCACGCCATCAGTCCGGACGAATCGGAAAGTGTCCATTTCAACGGCCTGTTTCTGGGAGGCGGAACCACTTACAGAATCAGCAATTTCCTGTCATTCGAGCCGGCAATTTATTACTCGTTCCTGACGGAAAGTGGCGAAACATCCGGCAGCATCTGGAGTTCGTCGGGAGTGTCAGGTGCCATGTTTGATTATGACAGAATCGAGCACAAGTTCGACATCCCCCTCAATCTATGCCTTGGCAGTGAATTCGAGCCCGGCAAGAGGATATTCGTTTCTGCCGGCCCTGCGGTTCAGGTCGGGCTTGTCTCGGATATGAAATACAATGTGTCCAACAGCGATTTCGGGAGCCGTGAATCCGATTATGAGGCAGGAGGAGACAAGCGACGGCTGAATGTTCTTGCCATGGCGGGTCTGGGTGTCGATCTTAAGAAGGTCCGGTTGACACTTCACTACAGCACCAATCTTCTGCCATACTACGAAGGCGACGCCTCAAAAGACAGGAGGCACAATATTTCGGCAGGGATCCATTATCTTTTCTGAAAAACTCAGAACCTCACCCCAATGCCCGCATTCAGGAAACTGGTGCGGGCGTATGGGTTGATGGTGTATGATGCCGTGACGGGGATGCGGGCGCCGGCGATGTCGAGGTCGCGGGTGTAGCGGAGCTCGAGGTGGATCACGGCGAAGTCGCGGGCGTAGTTGGTGTAGGCGCCCTTCAGCACGCTGGATCCGCAGAAGAGCGAGAGTTTTCCTCCGTTCTCAAATCTGTGATATGCTTCCAGTTCCAGATAAGAAGAAAACGTGTTCCTCCCGAGGCTTCCGTCGGCTTGCGGCAGCCAGCTGCCGAATACGAAGGTGAACCATCTTGCCGCAAGCGGTAGTCTTTCAGGCTCATAGCATACTATCCCTTCCAGCACATGAGTGCTTTCCCCCTTTTTGAAATTAAAGTAATTCTCCGGCGCGGTGTATGCGCTGCCGTGATAGAAATAGTCCGCGAAATGAAAAGAAAAGTCCTTGTAGTTGTAATAGAGGTCCCAGTCTATCTCCTTGTAACTGCCGTCTATCGCCAGGAAACCGAAACTCTGCAAGGTCCATCCTCCGTAATTGAAACTCACCGATGGCGAAAATTGCGTTCCGCAGACCTTGTCGCCGCGCCAGATATAGGATGAATACAGCTCCACCGAGCCGTCTATGCGGAATTCTTGCGCCCCCGCCGTAAGTGCTGCAGCGATGGCCGAAAGTGCCAGTACAAGTCGTTTCATATTGCAAAATTACATTATATTTGTATAAAATTGAAATTATGAAAGTAGCTCTCGTCGGTGCCACGGGTCTGGTTGGCACAAGAATGTTGCAGGTTTTGGAAGAAAGGGATTTCCCTGTAGATGAACTCATTCCGGTGGCTTCCGAGAAGTCGGTAGGCCGGAAGGTGGGTTTCAAGGGCCGCGAGTGGACGGTGGTATCTGCCGAAGATGCCATCGCCGCGAAGCCGCAGCTCGCCCTCTTCAGTGCCGGCGGGGAAACTTCGCACCAGCTCGCGCCGCTCTTCGCCGCTGCCGGCTGCCGCGTGGTCGACAACTCATCCTTCTGGCGTATGGATGCTACGAAGAAGTTGGTTGTGCCGGAGATTAACGGCGACGTGCTCACTGCCGACGACTACATCATAGCCAACCCAAACTGCTCCACCATCCAGATGGTTCTGCCCCTCGCTCCCATACATAAAGAGTTGGGGATCAAGCGCATAGTGGTATCAACCTACCAGAGCGTCACCGGCACCGGCTACAAGGCTATCGCCCAGATGAACACCGAACGCGGCATAGCGGAGAAGGAAAGGCCTGAAGGGGATCCGCTGGCTCCGGCGACCTCCCTCGGACACTGGGGAGAGTATCCCGCCGTCTACCCTTATCCCATCGACCAGAACATTCTCCCGCACATCGATTCCTTCCTCGACAACGGTTACACCAAGGAGGAGATGAAGATGGTGAACGAGACTAAGAAGATACTGCGCGACGACAGTATCGCCGTCACTGCCACCACCGTCCGCGTGCCGGTGCAGGGCGGGCACTCCGAGAGCGTCAACGTCGAAACCTGCAAGCCCTTCACCATCGCGCAGATCCGCAGCCTGATGGCCTCCGAGCCCGGGGTTACCGTGCTTGACGATCCTTCGCACAACGTATATCCCATGCCGCTTTACGCCTGGGGCAAGGATGATGTGTTCGTGGGGCGCATCCGCGAGGATTTCAGCCAGCCGAATACCTTCAACTTCTGGTGCGTCAGCGACAATATCCGCAAAGGCGCAGCCACCAACGCCGTGCAGATCGCCCAACTCCTTCTCGAACGCCATCTCCTCTGAAATTGCCGGGCAGGTATTCTGCTGGCTATAAGCCACTTACTGAAAACAAATCGGCCAAAACGACCGATTTGTTTTCAGCATTTCGCTATGTATCAAGCACTTGGCTGCCCGGCAAATCCCGGCAAATCCCGGCGAATCCCCGGCGAATCCCAAAGAATCCCGGCGAATCTAAGCCAGCTCAAAGAATCGGATATAGTTGCGGACGGCCTGCTCCAGGTCGGCGGTCAGCACGTGCTCGTCGTCGCGGTGGGCGAAGCGGATGCTGCCGGGGCCGCAGATGATCTTGCGGCGGAAGTGCGTCAGGTGAGGGGCGTCGCTGCCGAAAGCGACCGGCCCGCTGGGGAAGCCCTCGAAAACGGTATATGCCGAAGGGATGTCTCCTCCCACGAAGCGGACGCTTACGCCGTCGCCGGGCACGGAGTTCATCATCCACTCGTGCACCTGTGCGTCGGAGGCGAAGGTTGTGCGGAAGTACACCCGACAGCGCAGTTCCGGACTCAAGATGTTCTGGGGATTGTCGCTCACCAACTTGCCTATATTCACCGTGGTCTCTCCCAAAGTGGGGTCGAAGGGGAAGTGTTTGGCTCTCAAGCCGCCGACAAAATCGACGAACATGTCCACGGCGCTGCGTCCGAACTGGGGATATCCGGAGTGGAAGGGCTCGCCGGTAAATACCACTTCGTAGGCCTTGGTGCCCTTGGAGGCGGTCACCATCTTGTTTTCGGTCGGCTCGCCGATAATCAGCAGATCCGCCTTGAAGGGCAGGCGGGCGAAAGCCTTTGCGCCCCAGGAACCGGTTTCCTCGCCGCTAAGCAGCAGCAAGGCAAAGCCGTCGCGCCCGCTTGCGGCAAGTTCCTGGCAGGCGGTATACATCGCTATTATCTGCCCTTTGGCATCGCAGCTCCCGCGGCCGGTGACCACGTCGTCTTTCACGTGCGGAGCGATGTAGGGCGGCACGGTGTCCATATGGGTGCAGAACACCACCTTGGGCACGCCCCAGCTGAACAGCAGGTCCACGGTGCCGTCGCCGACCTCGAAAGTCTCCACCTTGGGAGCCTTAAGGCGCTTGGCGAGGAATTCGGCAAGCGGCCTTTCCCTGCCCGACGTGGAGTCGAATCCGAGTATGTCTTCGAACAGATTGTAGTCTATCATTTTATTTGAATTCACTGTATTCCGGGAGAGCCAGTTCCGAGAGTATTTCCTGCATGCGGCGGTCGTCGCGTGGGCATACGAGAAGCACCTTGTCCGTATCGATGACCATGTATGAGTCCAGGTTGCTCACGACGGTAAGCTTGCCGCCGGCAGTGCTTGCAAGGATGGAGTTGGACACGTCCTTGATGATGCTCTTTCCCTCGAGCGAGATGGCGTTCCCGTGATTGGCCGGATCCGCCGAGGCCTCGTATAGCGTGCTCCAGCTGCCGATGTCGCTCCAGATGAACTTTGCGGTCAGCACCCACACGTTGTCCGATTTCTCCATCAGGGCGTAGTCGATGGAGATTCTCATGCTCTCCGAATAGGCCCTTTCCACGAGGATGTCGCGATCTATCCTGCCCCAGTCGTCCCAGATGCGGATTAGGTCCGGGCAGCATTTGCGCATCTCGGCCAGCACGACGGAGGCCTTCCAGAAGAAGATACCGCTGTTCCAGAGGAATTCCCCGCTGTCGAAGAACACCTTGGCGAGCTCGGCGTCCGGTTTCTCCGTGAAGGTCTTGGCCTTGACAGGGTCTCCGAGGGAATATGCTGCGCTGCCGCCTGTCACCTGCACATATCCGAAGTTCGTATCCGGACGGGAGGGGACAATGCCGAGGGTGAGCAGGATGTCGTTCTCCGACGCGTATTCCAGGGCGCGGACTATGTTCTTGTCGAACATGGCGTTGTCGCAGATGTCGTGGTCGGAAGGGACGGCGACCATCACCGCCTCGGGATCTTTCTCCAGCAGTACGCGTGCGGTGTAGGCTATGGTGGGGGCGGTGTTCCTGCCGTAGGGCTCGAGGATGATGTTCTCTTCCGGGAGTTCGGGCAGATGCTCCTGCACGAGTTCCTTGTAATCGGCGAGGGTAGCTACCAGGATATGGTCGACGCTGACGCTTCGGGCCATACGTTCGAAAGTGTAGCGTATGAAACTCTTTTCCTGATTCCATACGCGCAGGAACTGTTTCGGGCGGTACTCTCTGCTGAGGGGCCAGAATCTGGTCCCGACGCCTCCTGCCAGGATTACACAGTATTTATGATCAGTCATAGATTGGAATAAAAGCTTGTGGGTAGTATTGAATGTATGTGGTATTGTCTTCCAGTACGACGGTAACGACGTCGAAGTGTACTTCTGCATCGGCGAACTTGCGGCCGGCCGAATGCAGGTAATTCAAGGCGGCTTTCACAAGGTTTCTCTGCTTGGCCGCGGTGACGTTCACCAGCGGATCCGCCGCAACGGGCGCTTTCCGGGTCTTCACTTCCACAAAATGCAGGCCGTTCCCGTCAGCCGTTATCAGGTCTATCTCGCAGCGGCCTCCGCGCCAGTTGCGTTCCAGCACCGTCTGCCCCTTGCCCGCAAGCCAGAGGGCCGCGGCGTCTTCGCCTTTCTTTCCTACAGCATCCATCACGCAAATGTCACTATGGTCACCCCGGTGCCGCCGTGACGTATGTCCTCGTCGGCCACCGACTCCACTCCGGGCATGGTCCGGAGGAACTTCTGTATCTCTTCGCGCAGCACTCCAGTGCCTTTGCCGTGGATGATACGCACGCTGTGTATGCCAAGCATCTGGGCGTCGTCGCAGTAGTGCATAACCTCGTCCAGCGCCTCCTGCAGGCGGGCTCCGCGAAGGTCTATCTCCGGCTTGAAGCCGAGTTTGCGCGAGGTGATGTTCGCATCCACCTTCTGCTGCGGCTTTGCGAAGGTCTTGCGGGAGATCTCCCGGAATTCATTGGAGGATATCCTTTCTACTGCATCCGGCGACATTGTGCTGCTGATGCTGCCTATGATTACGGTCACCGACTTGGAAGAAACTCTGGAAACCTCGCCTACCAGCCCGGAGCTGATCACCTTCACCTTCTCCCCGACCTTGAGGGGGCCCTGTTTCTGCACGGGAGCGGGAGTGTCGCCGGCGGATGCCTTGCGGGCCTGCTTCTTCTGCAGTTTCTCGAGTTTGCGGTCGATGTATTCGTCTTTGGTCTTCTTTTGCTCGAGTGCGCCCAGGAAGCCCTGGAGCTCCTGGCGGGCGGCTTTGGTGCGCTCCTTGTCCGCCTGGCTCTCCTTGATTTCGCGAATGGTGCGCTCCACCTGGCGGCCGGCGCCTTTCACTATGTCCTGTGCTTCCTGCTTCGCGCTTTCCAGGATCTTCTTCTTTTGGTCGCGGATATCTTCGAGTTCCTTCTGGTATCTGGCGGCCAGGCCTTCCAGCGCCTTGTCGGTGCTCTTCACCTTCTGGAGTTTCTCGTCCAGGGCCTTGCGCCTGCGGACTATCCTGCGCAGGTTGCGTTCTATTCCCACGTACTCTTCGCCCGCGCGGGTTTCGGCGTCGTGCACTATTGCCTCGGGCAGCCCCATCTTCCTTGCAAGTTCGAAGGCGAAGGAATTGCCCGGCAGGCCCGTCTCCAGCTGGAACAGCGGTTCTATGCGGGCTGCGTCGAAGAGCATCGCTCCGTTCACCACGCCCGTGTCGGCTCCGGATGCATAGAGTTTGAGGTTGGTATAGTGGGTGGTGATCACTCCGTATGTCCCGCGCCTGTCCAGCTCGGCCAGGATGGATTCGGCGATGGCTCCTCCCGCCGCGGGTTCCGTGCCTGAACCGAACTCATCTATAAGCACGAGCGTGCGCGCGTCCGCGAAGGAGAGCATCTCCTTCATGTCGGCGAGGAAAGAAGAGTAGGTGCTGAGGTCGTTCTCCAGGGACTGGTCGTCCCCGATGCTGACGGCGATGCGTTCGAACACCGGCAGCTCCGAGCTCTCCGAGGTGGGAATCAGCATACCCCACTGAAACATGTACTGCAGCAGGCCCACGGTCTTGAGGCAGACGGACTTGCCGCCGGCGTTCGGCCCGGAAATGAGGAGGATGTGTTTCGAGGGGTTGAGGGTGACGCTCTGGGGCACGATTTCGCGGCCTTCCTTCGCGAGGGCCTTCTCCAGGAGGGGATGGCGGGCCTTGCGGAGATTCAGGGTGCCGTCGTCGGCGATCACCGGCATGCCGGCTCGGAGGTCGAGCGCCGTGCGGGCCTTGGCCATCAGGAAATCCATCTCTCCCACGAAGGCGGCGCTTGCCAGAAGATCGGGGATGTAAGGACGGAGGAATTCGGTGAATTCAAAGAGTATGCGCTCGATTTCGCGGGTCTCGGCGAAGTGCAGCTCCGCGATCTCGTTCTCCAGTTCTATCAGTTCCGCAGGTTCGATGTAGGATGTCTTGCCGGTGGCGGATTCCCCGTAGACGAAGCCGCTGAGTTTGCGTTTGGCCGAACTGGCCACGGGGATGAGGTACTTGCCTTCGCGTACGGTTACTCCGGCTTCGGCGTCCGCAAGCCCGGCGGCCTGCGCCTGCGCCAGGATGGCAGCGGCCCTCTTCGACACGGCCCCCTCCTTGCTGCGCAGGGTCTTGCGTAGTTCGAAAAGCTCGTCGGACGCGGAATCCTTGATGTCGCCGTATTTGTCCAGTATCTGCTCGATGCGCCGCTGCACCTCCGGGAAAACGTTGATGCTGCGGGCGAGCCCCTTGAGGTTGGGGTAGATGCCGTCTTTCGTGCCTGAGAAGAAGTGCACGATCCTGCGCGTGGTATCCATCAGGGTCCCAAGTTTCGCGAGACTCAGGACATCTATGCGGGAGCCATCCTTCTGCAAGGGCTCCAGGAAGGGGATGGCGTCGATGTATCCGGTGGTGGGGAACGCCTCCTCGAACATCATGATGAGGCGCATCTCGTCCGTCAGTACCAGCCTGCGGCGTATGGTTTCGGCGGAAGTGCTGAACTCCTCCTCCATCACCCTGCCGCTGGCATAGTCGGTGCTGCAGCGGTCGGCTATCATCGACCGGATGCGGTCGAATCCCAATTTGAGTTCAATATTCATTTCTGCGGAGGTTCGAGCATCAGTTTAAGCTGGTTGCGGCTGTTGATCTGGGTTATCACCCCGTCGCGTACGAAGGACACCGTGCCCCTCTGCTCGCTTACCACTATCACATCCGCATCGCTGCGTTCGCTGATGCCGACGGCGGACTTGTGGCGCATTCCGTATTTCGCGGGGATGTCCGTACGGTCGGTAATGGGAAGGGTGCAGCGGGCCGCGACGATGCGGTTGCCGCCTATTATCATGGCCCCGTCGTGCAGGGGGGAATTCTTGAAGAAGATATTCTCTATGAGGCTGCTCCGGATATCCGCGTCGAGGGTGTCGCCGGAATCGATGATGTCCTGCAGGCTGTTCCGCCTTTGAAGCACTATGAGGGCTCCGGTCTTCTGTTCGGCCATTTCGAAGCAGGCGCGGGAGAGTTCCTTCGCGGCCTCGTCGTCGAGTGCGTGCGGACTGCGGCCGAGCAGTCGGTCGATCAGGTTGCGGCGTTCTCCGGTGATGCCCGTGGAACGCCCCATGCGGCTGAGGAACTGCCGGATTTCCGGCTGGAAAATGACTATCAGGGCGATAGCGCCCACGTCGATGATGGTGTCAAGAAGGGCGGAAAGGAGTTTCATGTTCAGCGCCACCGCGACGATGCGGATGACGAAGAGCATGAGTATCGCAATGAAGATGTTCACGGCGGAAGATCCCCTCAGCCAGCGGAAGGCCACGAAGAGAATCAGCGCCACGACTATTATGTCTATTATATCTGCAAAACCCAGGTGAAGAAACCCGAGTATGTCCAAAGTCATCATATATTGTACAAATATAGCAAAAAACTTTAATCCATTGTAATTTGGAAAATAAATCGTATATTTGCAGCCCCCAAAAAAGGGGTTACTTGATTAAAGTACTTATAAACAATTAATTAACAAACCAATGCCTGGATTAATTGGAAAGAAAATCGGAATGACTTCCGTTTTCGGTGCTGATGGAAAGAACCTTCCATGCACCGTCATCGAGGCTGGTCCGTGCGTTGTCACGCAAATCCGCACTGTAGAAAAAGACGGCTATGCCGCAGTGCAGCTTGCCTATGACGAAACCACAGAAAAGCACACCAGCAAGGCTCTTCAGGGCCATTTTGCAAAGGCAGGGGTCGCTCCTATGCGCAAACTCGTGGAGTTTGAGGCAGACTTCGAGGGCGAACTCAAGCTTGGCGACACTCTCACCGTTGCCGACATCTTCAAAGAGGATGTGGCATTCGTGGACGTTGTCGGTACTTCCAAAGGTAAGGGTTTCCAAGGCGTTGTGCACCGTCACCACTTCCAAGGTGTCGGCGGTAAGACCCACGGTCAGCACAACCGTCTTCGTCACCCCGGTTCCATGGGTGCATCCTCATGGCCTTCCCGCGTATTCCCCGGAATGCGCATGGCAGGACACATGGGCCAGGACCGCGTAAAGGTGTTCAACCTTCAGGTCCTCAAGGTCATCCCTGAGAACAATCTGCTTGTAGTCAAAGGTTCCGTACCCGGAGCCAAGGGTTCTTACTTAATTTTGGAGGCGTAATTATGAAACTTCCTGTTTACAAAATCGACGGAACAGAGTCCGGAAAGAAGATCGACCTCGCAGAGGATGTCTTCGGCATCGAGCCCAATGATCACGCCATCTATCTCGACGTAGTGCAGTATCTTGCAAACCAGCGTCATGGCAACGCCAAGACCAAGGACCGCAGCGAGATCGCTCACAGCACCAAGAAACTTGGTCGCCAGAAAGGCGGCGGCGGTGCACGTCACGGAAGCTTGAAGGCAAACATCTTCGTAGGCGGTGGCCGTGTATTCGGTCCCGTTCCCCGCTTCTATCACAATAAGCTCAACAAGAAGGTCAAATCCCTCGCCCGTTGCTCGGCCCTCAGCTACAAGGCTCAGGACAAGGCTATCGTGGTGGTAGAGCCTTTCGCGATGGATGCTCCCAAGACGAAGGAATTCGCACAGATTCTCACCAACCTCAAGGCTGGCGACCGCAACGTGCTGTTCGTCCTTCCCAAGAACTCCGACAATATATTTCTTTCATCCCGTAACCTTCCTTACGCCGATGTCATCACTGTTGACGAAATCAACACCTACGCTATCGTAAAGGCCAACACCCTCGTGATGGTCGACGGCGTGCAGGACATCCTCGCAGAAAGGAAAAAATAATTTGAGCGATGGGAATAATCATTAAGCCAATAGTAACAGAGAAGCTGACGGCTCAGGGCGAGAAATTGAACCGTTACGGCTTTGTGGTAGACCGCAAGGCGAACAAGCTTCAGATAAAGGATGCAGTGGAGAAGCTCTATGGCGTATCCGTTGCCGATGTCAATACAGTCAATTATCACGGAAAGAGGAAGAGCCGCTACACCAAGGCAGGCCTTCTCACCGGCCGTATGAATCACTTCAAGAAGGCTTTTGTCACTCTTGCAGGTGATGATAAGATCGACTTCTACGCTAACATTTAAGGAGGGCAAGAATCATGGCAGTAAGAAAATTCAAACCGGTAACTCCCGGTCAGAGGAACAAGGTCATCAGCACTTTCGCCGAGATCACTACCAAGAAGCCTCACAAGGCTCTTCTTGAACCCCTCAAGAGCACTGGCGGCCGTAACAATACGGGCCAGATGACAGTTCGCTACATCGGTGGCGGTCACAAGAGAATGTACCGCATCATCGACTTCTTCCGTACCAAGGACGAATGCACCGCTACAGTCAAGACCATCGAGTATGATCCCAACCGCAGCGCACGCATCGCTCTCGTCGAGTACGAAGACGGAGTCAAGAAATACATCATCGCTCCGGACGGCATCAAGGTCGGTCAGGTCATCGCATCGGGTAGCGGTATCGCCCCCGAGGTCGGTAACTGCCTGCCTCTCTCAGAGATTCCTGTTGGTACCCTCGTGCACAACATCGAGCTCCGTCCCGGTCAGGGCGCCGCAATGGCCCGCTCCGCCGGTGCATCCGCACAGCTCGCTGCCCGCGAAGGCAACCACGCTATCCTCCGCCTGCCTTCGGGTGAGACCCGTATGGTGCTCGTTTCCTGCCGCGCAACGGTCGGAACCGTCTCCAATACCGATCACAACCTGGAGAGCCACGGCAAGGCCGGACGCCGTCGCTGGATGGGCAAGCGCCCTCACAACCGCGGTGTTGTCATGAACCCTCACGATCACCCTATGGGAGGTGGTGAAGGCCGTGCATCCGGTGGACATCCGCGTTCCCGTAAGGGTCTGCCTGCAAAGGGCTACAAGACCCGCAACCCGAAGGCTGTGTCCAATAAGTTCATCATTGAAAGAAGAAAGAAGTAACAGGTAAAACTTAGAGAATATGAGTCGTTCATTAAGAAAAGGACCATACATTCAGGAAGCACTCGAAAAGAGGATCGTCGCTATGAATGATGGCAGCAAAAAGAAAGAGGTGGTCAAGACCTGGTCACGCGCCAGCATGATCTCCCCGGACTTCATCGGCCATACTATCGCCGTTCACAACGGAAACAAGTTCATACCTGTTTACGTCACTGAACAGATGGTGGGACACAAACTCGGTGAGTTCGCACCTACTCGTACATTCAAGGGACACTCCGGTAACAATAAGTAATTATGGGAAATCGTAAACATCTTATGGCCGAAAAGCTCAAGGAAGCAAAGAAGGCCACCGCAGTAGCCAAATTGAATGATGTTCCTACTTCTCCCCGCAAGATGCGTCTTGTGGCCGACACCGTTCGCGGCGTCGAGGTCAACCGCGCCATCGATCTGCTTCACTTCTCCAAGAGGGAAGCGAGCATCAGGCTCGAGAAACTTCTGCGCAGCGCAGTCGCCAACTGGGAGGCCAAGAATCCGGATCAGGCAAAAGAGCTTGACAACGGTAATGTTTATGTAAAGACCATTATGGTTGACGAAGGCCGCACGCTCAAGCGCATCCGTCCCTGCCCTCAGGGCCGTGCCGGACGCATACGCAAGCGTTCCAATCACGTTACCGTGGTTCTTGATGTCAAAAAAGCTCAGGAGGAGAAATAATTATGGGACAGAAAACTAATCCTATCAGCAACAGAATCGGTATCACCCGCGGTTGGGATTCCAACTGGTGTGGTGGCAACTACGCAGAGAAGATCGCAGAGGACTTCGAGATTCGCAAGTACTTGGGCAACCGTCTTGCAAAGGCAGGCCTCAGCAGGATCGTCATCGAGCGTACCCTCAAGCTCATCACCGTCACCATCTATGCAGCCCGTCCCGGTTTCATCATCGGAAAGGGAGGCACCGAGGTCGACAAGCTCAAGGAAGAGCTCAAGAAGGTCACCAGCAAGGAAGTGCAGATCAATATATACGAGGTCAAGCGCCCCGAGGTTGACGCACGTTTCGTGTCCGACAGCATCGCCCGCCAGATCGAGGGCCGTGTATCCTACAGGCGCGCCATCAAGATGGCCATCGCCAATGCAATGCGCGTTGGTGCCGAAGGTATCAAGGTTCAGATCGCAGGCCGCGTAGGCGGCGCCGAAATGGCCCGCAGCGAAATGTTCAAGGAAGGACGTACTCCTCTCCATACATTCCGCGCCGATATCGACTACGCTCTTGCAGTTGCAAACACCAAGGTCGGATGCCTCGGCATCAAGGTCTGGATCTGCAACGGTGAGAAGTACGGCAAGCAGGATCTTACCCCCGCAGCTCTCGCAGCCGCTAACGCACAGGCCGCAGGCCAGCGCAGCAGTGGACGCGGAGAGCGCCGTGGTGGCCGTCGCGACGGCGAACGCCGTGGCGCCCGCAGGGAGCAGAAGTAATTTCGCAACTTGCATCTCAAATGAAACAAGGTTGCCCTTTCGGGTGACCTTGTTTTTCATTATCTTTGCAGCGCTATGGATGTCCGTTCCAAAATAGCGCTGCTGCCGCACAGCCCCGGGGTATATCGGTACTACAATGCCGACGGGGAGGTGATTTATGTGGGCAAGGCGAAGGACCTGCACAAGAGGGTGGCGCAGTATTTCGTGCCGCCGGAGAGGCTGAACACCAAGACCCGCATCCTGGTGAGCAAGATCGCGGACCTGCAGTACAGCGTGGTGGATTCCGAGGCCGACGCCCTGCTGTTGGAGAACAACCTCATCAAGCAGTACAAGCCCCGCTACAACATCCTTCTGAAAGACAGTAAGACCTACCCGTGGATATGCGTAACATCCGAGCCATATCCGAGGGTGTTCCTCACCCGGCGCGTGGAGAAGAACGGCTCGCGCTACTTCGGCCCCTACAGCACGGTGATGCACGCCCGCTATCTGCTTGAATTCTTCGAAAAGAACTACCCGCTGCGCAACTGCCGGCACAAGATAGACTCCGAGACCATAATCAGGAAGAAAATACGTCCCTGTCTGGAATTCCACATAGGCCGCTGCAAGGGCTGCTGTGTGGGTGCCGTGTCGATGGAAGAGTACGGCGGCTGGATAGAGGAGATAGTCACCTTCCTCAAGGGTGGCGTCGGGGCCATCACCAAGGAGTATGAGGGTAGGATGCGCAGCGCTGCGGACGCCCTCGACTTCGAGCAGGCGCAGGTGTGGAAAGACCGCATCGATGCCCTCCAGACCCATTACTCTCGCAGCATCGTGACCCAGGTGCGCGACCTTGAAGCGGACGTCTTCGCCCTCGTATTCGACGGTCCGGACGCCTTCGGCTCATTCCTGCGCCTGCGCGGAGGGGCCATCGTGCAGAGCCTGAACCTCGGCTTCAGGATGAACATCGAAGAGGAGCAGGACGCGGTGCTGAGCGAGTTCGTCGCAGAGATAGAAAGCAAGTTCGGAGAACTCTCGAAAGAGATTATCGTGCCCTTCCTTCCGGATGTGCAGATGCCCGAGGTCAGGTATACCGTTCCGGTGAAGGGCGACAAACTGGCACTGCTGGAACTGGCGGCGAAAAATGCACGGGAGTATCACTTCAACACTATCAAGCAGCGAGAACATACAGATCCCGACGAATACCGCCGCAGCGTGCTTGAGGAACTGCGCAAGGCCATTGGAATGAAGGAACTCCCCGTGCACATGGAGTGCTTCGACAACTCCAACATCCAGGGCACGAACCCTGTTGCGAGCTGCGTGGTGTTCCGTAACGGAGTGCCGTCGAAGAAGGATTACCGCAAGTTCAAGATAAAGACCGTGGTAGGGGCGAACGACTACGCATCGATGAAGGAGGTGGTGAACCGCCGCTATTCGCGTATGCTGGCCGAGGCTCCGGACGACCTTCCGCAGTTGATTGTTATCGACGGCGGCAAGGGGCAGCTGGAATTCGCCTGGCAGGCGCTGTGCGAGCTGGGACTTGCGGACAAACTCACCGTGGTAGGCCTTGCCAAGAGGCTTGAGGAGGTTATAAGGGTAGGAGATCCTTACCCTCTGTTCATCGACCGGAATTCCCAGGCTCTGAAGGTGCTGCAGCATATACGCGACGAGGCGCACCGCTTCGGCATCACCTTCCACCGCAGCCTGCGCAGCAAGGCGGCAATCCAGTCTGCGCTGACATCCATAAAGGGCGTGGGCAGGCAGACGGAGGAGCGACTGCTGCTACACTACGGCTCAGTTGCGCGCATTGCCGCTGCAGATCCGGAAGATTTGGCTAAATTTGTGGGCCCGAAACTTGCAGGGCGTATACTAAACGAACTGAACAATGAACGAAAAGACATCGACTAAACTCTTCAACTATTTCATATTCTTCGGGATGCTTGTGTGCGTGCTGGTAGCCAGCGTCATCAATATCCACAACAATCCCGGCAATACGGCCCTGCAGATAGTGGTCGCCGTGGGTGCGATGTTCGGCGTCACGAGCACCATCCTGGCCGCCCAGGGCAACATCCTGAACTTCATCATAGGAGGGCTGGGCGCGATCATCGAGACCTACGTCCTCTGGAAGAACGGGGTGACTTCGATGTTCCTGCTGTATCTATTCTACTTCATCCCCATGGACGTGGTGGGTTTCCTCAGCTGGCGCAGGAAAGGTGCGAGTGCACACAAGGAAGTGAAGGCCCAGCGGATGACGGCACGTACCTGGCTGTATGTAGTGCTGGGCTACATTGCGGTAGCCGGCGTCGCCTTCGGCATTTCTTACTTCTCGGGCAGCAATAACCTCGGTTCGGGAGTGCCCGCCAAGATGGTTACTGACGCCCTTGCTACTGCAGCTACGATAGTCGCCATTGTGATGATGACCTTCGCGTATGTAGAACAGTGGTATGTCTGGACTCTCGTAAATGTTTCCAACATAGCACTTTGGAGCGTCAATCTGGCCACCACGCCCGATTCCGCCTACACCGTGGTGATGCTCATCAAATATGTGTTCTACCTCATCAACGGCCTTAACGCCATACGTATCTGGTTGAAACTCAGCAGGAAAGACGAGGTTTTGGAAGATAAAAAATAATTGTTAACTTTGCAGTCGCTTTAACAAGATTGTACTAATAATAAATCTAAATAAACCGATCATGAACTACGAAGAAATCGTAAAGAAAGTGAAGGCCATCATCGTCGACAAACTCGGCGTAGAGCCCTCCGAAGTAACCGAGACTGCAAACTTCACCAACGATCTTGGTGCAGACTCCCTTGATACTGTAGAACTTCTTATGGAGTTCGAGAAAGAGTTCGGTGTTAAGATTCCCGATGAGGAAACCAGCACCATCGCAACCGTAGCAGACGCTATCGCAAAGGTTGCCGAGAAACTCGGAGTTGCTGAGTAATCAGTACGGATAACAAACAATAAAGGCTGCCCGAGGGCAGCCTTTATCGTTTTACAGGAGCTTGCTCAGTGTCTCTTCCAGACCCGGGCCGCGAAGGGCGTCGCCGCGCTTGAGAATCTTGCCGTCCGGAGCGAAGAGGATGAGATGAGGAATGCCCTCGATGCCGTAGATGTCGGTAGGAACTTTCTGTGCGTCCACGATCTGGTTCCACACTACGCCGTGCTCGGCGGCAGCCTTGGCAGTGTCTTCGGGCTTGTCCCACACTGCAACGCTGAGGACGTCGAACTTGTCGCCTTTATACTTTTCGTACGCGGCCTTGATGTTGGGAATCTCCCTCTTGCAGGGGCCGCACCAACTTGCCCAGAAATCAACCAGGATGTACTTGCCATTTCCTACATAGTCGGAGAGTCTTGCGACTCTGCCGTCAGGCTGTGCGATTTCGAAGTCGGTGAACATCGCGCCTTCTTCGGTGCTTGTCACGAGGCTCTTGGTCTGCTCAGGCTGGGCAGCAACTTCTTTCTGTGCGGATGCTTTTTTGCCGCCGCAGGCAGTCAGGGCGATCAGCGCCACGGCTGCCACATAAAACAATTTCTTCATATCAAATTGGTTTTTATTCGTTCGGTATGGAGTAAGTGAAGCTGAATGTCGGCCTCATTGCAGGGTCGGCGGCGTCCGGGCCGTAGAGCTTGCAATAATAGTAGCGGTCGCGGTCCAGATTGGCGCTGGATGTAGACGTCGTGGACGAACTGCCGTACATCTGGGCCATCAACTGGTAGTTGTAGTAGTTGGAGTAATAGTTCCCGTATCCGCCGTAGCCATAGCCGTATCCGTAGCCGCCATATCCTCCGTACATGCCGCTCATCATGCTCTGGTAGGCCATATAGTTGTAGAGGTCGCTCATCTCCGAGTTGCCGGAGGTCGTCGTGGTGATGACGTCGTTGTGCTGTACGAGCATCCAGATGTCGTAACTGCCCTGTGCAAGTTGCTCGTCCCCGTCCTCAAGGCCGATCAGGCGCTGGAGGTGGTAGGTGATGTCCGGGGAATAGGTCATCTGCGAACGGTGAATGTTGCCCTGGTCTTCGTTGCTGTCGGAGGCGTCGGTAAGCCCCATGTAAGAGAAGGTGGTGTCCGAGGTCTTGATGCGGCAGGTTGGACTCAGTATCTGAGGCAGCTTGTGCATATTCTCGAAGTTCTCGTCGGGAGCGAGGTAGTGCATCGTGATGGAGGCCTTGTTGATGATGGCCTTCTTGGGGTCGTGCCCGTTTGCGCGGATAATCTCCATGGCCCTGTCCCTGATTTCGTTGGCGGCGATTACGGGTTTGATGCCGCCTCCGCCGTCAACATAGATGTAGTCGGTGGCGTTTCCTGCCTTGACCGCCGAATTCTCTTTGGTGACGTTCGCGCAGTATTGGGGGAAATTCCCGGTCCCGGAATGGCTGAAGAGGGAGTCGAGATCGTAGAAATCGGTCGCGGAGAAATAGAAGTAGAGGGTGCTGTCCTTCTGCACGTCTTTCCCGTCCACCTCCCAGGTGGAGTTGAACTTCAGCTCTGCCATGCATCCTCCGATATAGCCGTAATCGCTGTCGTACTGCAGCTGGAGCTGGAAGATGTTGAACCTTCCGCCCTGGCCCGAGGGCTCTCCGGTGGTGATGTAGATGCCGGGGAAACGCTTGGTGTAGAGGTTGATGTCCTTTGTCTCTTCCTTCGTGATGGTGAGATACTTTTCGCCGAATTCCCTGGTGAAGTTGAAACTCAGCGAATCTCCGGGGCCTATTATCGGCACGGACGTGGTTATTGGCGTGCTGCCGTGGGCCGGGTCTGAGCCGCAGTAGGTCAGGTAGTTCGTGTCGAGCTGACTGCTCAGTTCATATACGAATACGCTCTGCAGGATCTGCTCCTGGTCGGGATCGCATACGGAACAGGAGTCCGCCAGGGCGGAGAAGTGGAACTTCTTGAACACGGGATTCTTGCCGTAGTCGATTTCGTCCACGAACATCGGCACGAGCGTGACGCAACTGCTGCGGGTGCTGAGCCCGAACTCGTCGTCGTTGCGGATCGCGCCGACGGTGATACGCGTGGAAGAGTAGGCCGACAGGCTGTCGGACATTCTCATCTGCACGGGTATCGCTACCGGATCGGGGCTGACTACTTTGTATGTATGGTTGACAGGGAGCAGACTCCCGCCAAGTTCATTATCGACCGATACACAGCCGGCGCAGCAAAGGGTTGCCGCCGCGGCAAGGAACCATCTTGATTTCATCTTCTACAACTTGTCATAAAGGGCGTCGTAATCGTCGATATAGCTGCCGTCCTCGAGACTGCCTTCCTTGTATGGCAGAACCGGAACCTTGAGCGCCTTGCAATACTTGATCAGCTTCGGGTCCAGGTCCGGAGAACCGAGGATGATACCGTCCGAATACTTCGCTGCCGTTTCAGCAAGTTTTATGCCATCGGGGTGCTCGGATATGGGAAGGTCTCCCGGCTTGATGCTTCCTGAGACCGCCTTGGATGCGAAGTCTGCAGCGAACTCCACTCCGGGGGCGTCGTTGTAGAGAGACAGGACGACCTTGCTGGACGAGAAGATGGGGTCGTCCTTGAAAACCTTCTTGAGGTATACCGGCACGAGATGCGATATCCAGCCCTGGCAATGGATGATATCCGGGGCCCAGCGGAGCTTCTTCACCGTCTCCAGCACGCCTTTCGCAAAGAAAATGGCGCGTTCGTCGTTGTCGCCGAAGAAACGGCCTTCGGCATCGGAATAAACCGCTTTCCTCTTGAAGTAGTCTTCGTTGTCGATGAAATATACTTGTATGCGGGCTGCCGGAATGGATGCGACCTTGATCACCAAGGGGCGGTCCACGTCTCCGATCACGATATTGATGCCGGATAGGCGGATGACCTCGTGGAGCTGGTTCTTGCGCTCATTGATGCAGCCGAAACGGGGCATGAAGGAACGTATCTCCTTCTTGTGCTCCTGGATTCCCTGGGGGAGGTAACGCCCGACCCTGGAAATATCGGTCTCCGGGAGATAAGGGTATATCTCCGAGTTCACGAACAGGACTTTTTTGTTTGTTTCAGCCATACCAACAATAAAAATCGATTTTAACAAAGGTACGAAAAATTTTTTTAATATTGATTATTCATTATCTTTGACGCAATTTCCGTAATTATGCCTAGAGGAGAAAACAAAAAGATGAAAAGGCGGCTGACGGGGGCTTACCTTTCGTCGGTAATCAGCATCAGTCTCGTCTTGCTGCTCATTGGAGTGGCATCCGCTCTGATCCTGAACGCGGGCCGCGTCAGCAATTATTTCAAGGAGAACATCCAGATTTCTCTGCTATGCGCGCCCGGAGTCGAAGAAAGCGAAGCCGCCGCCTGCGCCGCGCGCATCGATTCCCTGCCTTTCGTCCGCAGCACGGAGCTCATAGGCAAGGCCCAGGGGGAGAAGGAACTGCGTGAGATGCTGGGGGATGATTTCCTCTCTGTTTTCGAGACGGCCCCGATCCCGGTATCCATAAATGTAGGACTCAAGGCGGAGTATGTATCGGCCGACAGCCTTGCACGCATAATCCCTATTCTGCAGGCATATCCCGAGATCGAGGAGGTGGAGAGCCGCCAGTCTTTGGTGGAAGCCCTGAACCGCAACCTTTCCGGCATTTCGCTGGTGCTTGGTATCTTCATCGCCCTGCTGCTTTTCATTTCTTTCATCCTCATTGGAAATACGGTGCGCCTGAGCCTCTATTCGAGGCGTTTCACCATACATACGATGCGCCTCGTGGGTGCTACCCGCGCCTTTATCCGCCGGCCCTTCATCGGTTCTGCCATAGCGCAGGGGCTGGTTTCCGGCCTGCTTGCCTGCGCTGTCCTGGCCGGAGCCCTGGCGCTCGTGCGCCGCTCCTTCCCCCAGATATATGCGGTATTCACCACGGAAGTGCTGGCGGCTGTGGCGGCCATTGTACTCGGCTGCGGCGTGCTGATCTGCGTGCTCGCGACCTTTTTTACCGTCAACAAACTCGCCCTTGCCAGCGAGGATTCCTTATACTATTAGAGAATGGACAATAAACCCGCACTCACCCGCAAGGGTGTCAAACTTCTTCTCGCCGGCCTGATAGTGATGGCCGCAGGCTTCATCCTGATGATGGGCGGAGGCCTCAAGGACCCTCAGGTCTTCAATTACAGCATGTTCGATTTCCGCCGCCTGGTTGCGGCTCCGATAGTAATCATTGCCGGAATAGTGGTGATGCTCGTGGCGATAATGAGGAGGGACGGGAAATGAGCTGGCTGGAAGCGTTGATACTCGGCCTTGTGCAGGGCCTTACCGAATTCCTGCCCGTGAGCAGCAGCGGGCATCTAACCATAGGCCGTGAGCTCCTAGGAGTCGAGGCCTCCGGCGACCTTGTCTTCGAAGTCACCGTGCATGCCGCGACCGTGCTCAGCACCATCGTGGTGTTCCGCAAAGAGATATTGAAGCTTCTCCAGGGGCTGTTCAAGTTCAAGATGAACGACGAGACCGACTACATTCTCAAGATAGTTGTCTCGATGATTCCCGTGTTCGTGGTTGGCATGTTCTTCAAGGACTATGTCGAGGATCTTTTCGCCTCGATGACGGTGGTGGGCCTCGCCCTGCTGGTGACCGCCCTGCTGCTGTTCTTCTCCGATTTCGCGTCGAAGAAGGCCCAGGCGGAGAACAGCGCCCGTAACGGCATTTCTTTCTGGCAGGCGTTCGCAGTGGGCATAGGCCAGGCACTGGCCGTAATCCCCGGCCTGTCCCGTTCCGGCACGACCATCTCCATGGGCCTCATCTGCGGAGTGAAGCGCGAGGTGATGGCGCAGTTCTCTTTCCTGATGGTGCTGGTGCCCATCCTGGGAGAAGCCTTCCTCGATCTCGTCGGGGGAGAGATGGCCGCGTCCAGCATCGGAGCGCTGCCCCTGATCATAGGCTTCGCGGCCGCCTTCATCTCCGGGCTTTTCGCCTGCAAGGTGATGATAGCCCTCGTGCGCAAGGCCCGCCTGAGCTGGTTCGCGCTCTACTGCGCCATCGTTGGCATACTGGTTCTCATATTTGCGTAGATGGACAGGACGAAGACATATTTCGTTTCGGATGTCCACCTCGGGCTGAAGGCGAACGACCCTGCGGGGCGCGAAGAGCGTTTCGTGCAGTGGCTTCGCAGCATCCGCACCCCGGAAACGAAGACACTCTGGCTTCTGGGAGACATCTGGGATTTCTGGTATGAATACCGCGACGTGATTCCCCGGGAGGGTGCGCGCGTCACGGCGCAGATATTGGAGTTGGTGGCCGACGGCGTCGAGGTGTACTACATCCCCGGCAATCACGATGTCTGGCTCTATTCTTTCTGGCAGGAGATGGGAGTGAGGGTTGTGCCCCAGCCGCAGGAAATCGAGCTTGACGGCAAGGCCTTTTTGCTGGGCCACGGAGATGGCCTGGGTGGTGCCAAATGGGGCTATCGCCTGATGCTGAAGATCTTCCACAGCCGCGTCTGCCAGGTGCTCTTCACACAGCTGCATCCCTGGCTGGCCTACCGTTTCGGCACGGATTGGAGCGACTCCAACCGCCGCAAGCACGGCGGCTACAAGTTCAAGGGCGAGGAGGAGCCGTTGTATAAATTCTGTGAAGGATATCACCTCTCTGGCGTCATTTCCGGCAACGGCCGGCAATCTCCCGACTTCTGTATTTTCGGCCACTTCCACGACGCGGTGGACATGACTCTTCCCTCCGGCAGCCGCCTGATAGTCCTCAAAGACTGGATAGGCGACCCTGCCCCCCACTACGCCGTGTGGGACGGCAATACTCTTGAGGTAAAATAGAAGGAGTAATTAGTTGAAATGCAGTTCGACGGTCCCTTTGAGCACTCTTTCGCTGTGCTTAATCTTGCTTTCATCTAAATTGCCTGACATGTCGAAAGCATCAAGATAAAAAGTGTCCTCCTGGAGCCTGGGCGGCAAGGCCCTTGGAGCAGCGGATTCCGACACCTCCGTGAGCTTCAAGCAGCGTGCGGAAGCCTACCTTCTTTCAATAGGAGTATCCCAGAAAGACATTGACGACCTCCGCACCCTGATGCTTGAATAGCTAAATTCACTTTAAGCCGGGCAAATATTACTCTATGGCCGATATTATATCGGCATAGTTGCTCCAGCCCTCGGCCTCCTTGTAGGCGTCCACGGAGCCGGAAGGCACGCGGATTTCGAAGTCGAAGCGGCGGGGCAGGAAGTTGGAGCTGATATCCGCGCCGGGGGTATGGGGAGGCGTAGCGGCGAGGACAGTCAGCTTTTCAAGGGCAGACCTGTAAAACGCCTCAGCCTCAATCGCCTCCACGGTGGAAGGAAGCGTGAAATCCTTCAGGTTGGTGCTGTTGAAGGCACTGTAGCCGATGGATTTGATGCTTTCCGGAAGGGTAAGTTCCTCAAGAGCTGTACATTCGCTGAAAAGATATCTCTTTATTGCGGTGACACCGGAAGGGACATTCACCTTCTTCAGGCTGCGGCAGCCAGAGAAAGTGCCGGCTCCCATTTCAGTAACGCTCTCCGGAATGGAGATTTCTTTGAGTGCGGTGTTTGTGAAAGCGTTGTCCTTGAGTTCCGTAAGCGTGGAAGGGAGAAGAATGCTTTCCAGTGAAGAACAGCCATAGAATGCTCCGCCCTGGATGAGGGTAATGCCCTCGTGCAGATTCACTTCAGTAAGGTTCTCGCAACCCGCAAGCAGGCTCTCCACTACTACATTGATATTCTTCGGCAATGTGAAGGATTCCAGGCCGCTGTTCTGGAATGTCCAGTAGCCAAGCACGCTGAGTTCTTCCGGCAAGTCGATGTGCTTGAGGCTGGTACAGCCGGAGAATACGCCGCTGGAAGTGATTTTCGTGAGCATGGAAGGAAGGGTCACGTCTTCCAGTTTCGTGCAATTTGCGAAGAGATTGAAAGTGCCGATCTCCGTAACGGTGGAAGGGAGGACCAGCTTTTTAAGACCGCTGTCGGCAAAAGCGTTGTCTCCAAAGCCCCGGAAGCCTTCCGGAAGGACTGCTTCCTTGATACCGGAATACACAAATGCGTATTCTCCGATATACTGGAGATTCTCCGGCCACTCGATGGAGGTGAGCTTACCGCAGCCGTAGAAGGTGTAGTCACCAATGTCTTCTATGTTGTCGTGCAGATGGACGGTGGTGAGCTTCTTGCAACCGTAGAATGCATAGGAACTCACATACTCATAGCCCTTGCTCCATGTTACTTCTTCAAGATTCTGGCATCCGTTGAATACGCCCCGCCACACAGCCGTGACGCTATCCGGAATCACGAAGGAAGTAAAGCCGGTGCCGGAGAAAGCGTACTCCCCGATGAGTTCCACCGAAGCAGGCAATGTCAGATTCTTGAGAACACGACAGTTGGAAAACATATTGTCACCTATTTGTTTCGTACCTGCGGGGATATTGATGGATGTCAGCTTCGAACATCCGCTGAAAACGTATTTCCCGAAGGTCATGGCGTTGTCCGGCAGGACGACTTCTTCCAGCGCATAGCAATACATGAAGGCGCCATCCCCAAGGTGGTTGAGTCTGGGTGAGAACTCAATGGTCTTGAGGGCGGTGCAATTGTAAAAAGCCCTTTCTCCTATTGCGTCCAGATTGCCGGGAAGACGCACGGACACCACATTTACGCAGGAATTGAAATAAGGGGGCATTTCTCTCGTACCGTTGTCGTCAAAGACCAGGATGTAACGGTCATTGTCGGCATCGTAGGTATGGCTCACAATACCTTCCTGGGTGAAGAAACCTTCAACGATGGGATCTCCGTTCTCGGAGAATCCTGCGCCTTCCGTCTTGCAACCTGCGGGCAGGCCGTTATCAGTGGTGTAGATGATGGTGTTGTCGGCCAGCTGCACGGTATAGATGTCCCCTTCATCGGCATCGCCCACCTTGCCCCACACGGCACGCTTAACCGTAACAGGAACGCTGTGGACATATTCTCCGGCCACTACCTCAAGTCCGTTCACCTTCTTGGTGAAGCGGAGGGTGAATCCCTGCTCCAGGGTGGCGGGAATGGCCGCTATGCAGTACCACTTGCCTTTCTCAAAGGTCTCTCCTTCGGGTGCGCGGAGTTCGATGTGGCTGTACTCTTTCTGCGGGCCCAGCGTAACGCCGGGAGAAGGGATGTAACAATAAGGCTTGCCGTCAGTGTCAAAGGACACCCGCACGTCCCCGGCAAGTTTTTCTCCGCCGTTGGCAAAGAGCACCACTTTTTCCACGCCCTCCTCCTGAATGGAGAATTTGACACCTCCGCAGACGTTGTAGAAGGTGAGAGCGTCCATGGACCTGCTGCTGTTCACTATCCCCTGGGCAGCCGAAAGGAAAGCAGCCCGGTCAAAGGTGCCGACAGTGGCTGTCTGGATATAGGGAACAGCAGTTTCAATGTAATTGACAGTTTCATTATTGTCAAGGCACCACCGCTTCTGTCCTGCCGCCTCGTACGGGTACAGGGCCCAGAGGTCCAGATCAAATTCGAAATCCGGCCTGCTGGCATAGATATCCCAGCGCTGGGTGCCGGTGAAATCGGCCGTCCGCGATGGTGCGGAAAGGGAAGTTGTGAACTTCTCGGCGTCCAAGAAATATACCATTATGGCATCGCCGTCTTCCCAGAAGATGGAGCCATCCTCCTGCAGAACGGTTTTGGTGGGATTGCATTCACCGGTGGCGCGGATAGTGAAACCTTGAGCATCGGAGTTCCGGGGCACTTCCTCGCGGGCGCAGGCGGCAAGGGTAAGCAGTGCAGAAATAAAGTATATCGTCCTTTTCATGATATCCAGTCTTTAAGGGTTACTTCCAAACTTCTTCGCCGGTGCCTTCGTTGCCACCGGAAACGGGTTCCACCGTGACGGTACATTTCGCGGACACGCCATCGGCTGATGCCGATATCTCCGCGGTCCCCACGGCCAAGGCAGTTACCTTGCCGCTCTGGTCCACGCCCGCAACTCCTTCGTAGCTGCTCTTCCACACAAGGGAACCTGCCGACGGGGCGTTTTCCGGAGTTACCACCGCATACAGGTAAAGGGTATTCCCCACCATCATATGGACGTCCTCCGTATAGAACGCAATGGACGTGACTTTCTGGACCACCGTAACCGTGCAGGTGCCGGAGACTTCCTGTCCCTGGAGCGTTTGCCTGTAGGCATAGATGGTGGCCGTACCGGCTTTGCCGCCCGTCACCGTTCCGTCAGAAGCCACACTTGCCGTGGAGGTGCTGGAGGAACGCCAGTAGACGGTTTTGTCCGTGGCGTTGTCAGGGGCCACGGTGGCCGACAGCCTGACAGACTCTCCCACGTTTATTTCCACCTCCGAAGGCTCTACAGCTATGCCGGTAATGTCCACATACCCTCCGGGGCCGGGGCCTTCATCATCCCACACTATTATTTCACATTCCGCGGTAAGTCCGTTGGCGCTTTTGGCGCCCACAATGGCCGATCCCGGTTCCAGGCCCTTCACCAGGCCGCTCTCCGAGACGCTGGCCACCTTGGGCTCCAGGGTATACCAAATAACGGTTTTGTCGGTAGCGTTGTCCGGTTTGAGGGTGGCGGCGAGCTGGAGAGTCTCACCTACCTTGACGGATTCGCTGGTATGGTTCAGGGAGATTTCGGTTACTTCCACTTTGGAAACATCGGGGACATCCGGGATGTCCGGAGCCTTTTCACAGGAAAAGAGGAAAGTGCCTATGGCTACACCGGCCGTCAGCATCTTGAGAGTAGCAGATTTCATGGCTTTACTATTCTGGTTCGCCCAAATATATGAAGATTATACCACTCCAGAGCCCTCCGGAAGGCCCTTTTTGACGAACCATCCCCTGCGGATGACGAAGCCCCCCGCTGCGTTGACGAAGCAAAAAAAGTTACTGACAATTAGCCGGATACGGCAGTTTTACGTTACAATTTATATAAATTTGCAGCAGTGAAAAAGCCTCTCTCATATTGTTTTGCCTTGCTGCTGGCTGCAGCCTTCTGCCTGCAGGCCGCGGCGGACAATCTAGAACATTCGCTCAGTTACCGGCGTTTCACCACGCTGGACGGCCTGCCGCAAATGCAGACGGAAGCCGTATGGCAGGACTCCCGCGGCTATATCTATATAGGTACGCTTTCCGGTTTTGTCCGTTACGACGGCAGGTCTCTCTCCCCTTTTCTCAAAGGACGGAGGGAGAACATTGTGAGTTTCCAGGAAGTGGACGGGAAGGTACATGCCCTTGGCTTTGTTCGGCAGTGGACCGTGCGCGGAGACAAAGCCTGGATGCAGCCCATAGACCCTGACGGGGAGCTGCTGCTGAACAATTTTAACGCCGCGGACCTTCCCCCGGGTTACATACTCCTTGAAGACCGCCTTGAGAAGGGGCGTCTCCTTGCAAGGCTGGAGGCCGATGAAATGGACCCCGTACTGGACCTCCCGCTGTTGGACAAGATGACTCCGGACCGGAAAATGTACGTGGACTCCACAGGTATATATGTTCCCACCTCCGAAGGACTTTTTGTGGCGGTGAACGACGAAATTCGCCTTCTCACCCGCAAGGCCGATATCTACGCTCTCATCCGGACGGAAGAAGGGCTTGCAACCTTTGCCGGAGACGGCATCTGGACCGTGAATAATGACAGCCTCTCCCTTGCCCATCCATTCCGGTTCCCCAATCCGGATTACGGCCTTTCCGTCAGGCAGAACTCACGCGGGCAGATATACATTGCCGACGCCCACACCATCTGGATGTATGACGGGGAACTCCACCGTCTGGTGTCGGGCTTCAACCTCATCAGGGGCATCTTCGTGGACAGATGGGACTGCCTGTGGGCCGCCACATACCAGGGAGCCTACTGCTTTTTCCATTGCAACATCATCAACCATTCACTGGACGATGACAACGATATAGTACGTGCGCTCGCATTCAGCGGTGACAGTCCGGTCATGGGAACCCTCAACGGAAAAATCCTGGCCGGCGGAGAGGTCATAAGCCGGGAAGATGACAATTTCTATGCTCCCGGCGCCGCCGTCCTGGACGGAACGCTCTATATGGCCGGAAACGGTGATATTGCGGCCGTCAGCGGGCACTCCATGAAGTGGATCGGCCTTCCCTATGACCGCTACCGCTTTGTATCGGCCGCCGGAGGAAAACTTATCATCGGCACGCGTTCGGCCGTTCTTTCCTATGATACGCATACGGGCATTACCGATACCCTCACCACGCAGATTGTCCACCCCTGGTGCGCGGTAGAGGACCGGGAGGGGCGCCTGTGGGTAAGCGGTAACCCCGGTCTGTACTGCCTTGAGGAGCCACACATCATACGCAAAGTCAGGAGCACTCCCTCCACACTTGTCATAACCGCCATGACTGCCGATGAAAAAGGCACTGTCTGCTTTGCCGAAGGCGATTCCCTTTTTGTGATCAAAAAAGGGCAAATCCGTAAAATGACGGAACTTCCGGTCTCCGGCCACGAAATCCGTTCAATCCACATTTCCCGGCAGGGGTATTTGGTTGTGGCGGCCGTCGACGGCCTGCTTGTCGCACGTCTGGATGACCGGGGATATGCCGATGATTCCCATTGGTTTGACTCCTTCAACGGGTTCACAACCGTGGAACCTCTTGCCGCGCCAATGGCGGAAGCCCCCGACGGGACCATATGGCTGGCCGGTCTGGAAGAGATGACGTCTTTCCACCCTGAAAAGCTCCTGGAAGACAACCGGGAATCCACCTTCATCCCAGGTCCCCGCCCGTGGTGGCAGCACTGGTGGCTCTGGGTTTTGGCTGCGGCTCTGCTCTCCTTCTGCGTATGGATGGCAGCACGGCACTTTGAAAAACGGGCCTCACGCAGGAAGATGGAGGAGCTGGAACGTGAGAAGCAGCTTAAGGAGCTGCAGCTGAGGTCGGTACGCCTAAAGTCCATCCCCCACTTCCACGCAAACGTACTGTCCGGCATCGAATACTTTGTCATGAACAATTCGGCCGAAGAAGCCTCGTATTACCTGAAACTGTACTCCGACTTCACAAACCGGACGCTCTCAGACATAGAGCGGCCGGCCCGCACCGTGGCCGAAGAAGTGGATTACGTCAGGGGTTATCTGGAACTGGAAAAACTGCGTTACGGTGAGCAGTTGGAGTACGATGTCAACGTGGCCCCGGACGTGGACAGGGAAGCACTTCTTCCCACCATGCTTCTTCATACCTACTGCGAGAATGCCATCAAACACGGGATATCGGCCAAAAACGGAACGGGGCATATACATGTAAATGTTTCCAGAGAGACAAGAGGCGGCGTGGATGGCATTCTGGTATCCGTGGCCGATGACGGAGTAGGGCGAATACGTGCGGCTATGTCCGGCGGCCATTCCACCAAACAGGGGCTCAGTATCCTTCAGCAGCAGATAGAACTGTACAACCATTCCAACAGACACCATATTGTCCAGCAGGTTATAGACCTTGCCGATGCCGGAGGCCATCCGGCCGGCACCCGCTTTGAGACCTGGGTCCCGGAAGGGTTTCAATTTTAGTTAAGAATGACAAAAAGACTTAAAACCATAGTTGTAGAAGACGAGCGCCTGCCGCGACTTACCTTGCTTCAAAAGCTGCAGGACTACCCTGTAATAGAGGTAGTGGATGCTTGTGACAGCTATGAGAGCGCACGGGACAGTATCCTGCTGCATCGGCCTCAACTTCTGTTCCTGGACATCCAGCTGCGGGGGCAGAACTCAATTTCACTGCTGGAAGAGCTCAGGCAGACCATCACCCTGCCGTACGTGATTTTCACAACCGCATACTCCGACAGCAAGTACCTCATGAGCGCAATCAAGCTCTCGGCCGTGGATTATCTGGTGAAGCCGATAGGCAAGGCTGAGCTTTCCCACGCAATGGCAAAGATATCCAACCGCGCCTCTGAAGAGGCATTGGCAAATACAAAAATAGGCTTCAAGGCCGTTGGGAGCATGATTTTCGCGGAGCCCGGAGACATTGCCGCAATCCAGGCCGATGGCAACTACTCAAAACTTGTCACGTTTGACGGCGAAGACCTTATTCTGGAAAGTCTGCTGTCTCTGGAAAGGCGTCTTGAAAACCCGCCGTTTGTCCGGGCAGACCGCAGCACCATAGTGAACCTGCAACTCGTGAGCCGCCTGAATGCCCAGGAACGCACATGCACACTTTTAGCCCCGGACGGCCGCTCAAGGGTAATAGAACTGTCAAAAAGCGGAATTGAAAAACTCCTTTTGGTGATGAACCCGGGGTTCTGACAATCTTTTCCTAATTCAACAGCCCCCGATTCATTGCTCGGCGATGAGGGCGGTGGAGGTGTGTACATCCAGTTTGGCAAGGAGGCGCTTACGGTACTAGACAATTGTTTCATAACTCACACCCAAGACGTATATTGGCGGGCTCTTATTCAGGCGTGATTATGATTATAAAGAAGATTGATTTGCTTGTCTGTGCCTTCGCGGCACTTGCATTTATTTCCTGCGAGAAAAATACCCCCGATACCAAAGATCCCCTCCAGAACATCTCCCGGGAAGTATCCTCGGATTTTAACAAACGGTATCCCGACGTGACTGTAACGGAGGCTTACGAATGGACCGATGTCAAGAACGAAGTCACCGACGTGACAAAGATGGACTGAGCAATAAAGCCGTATATAATAATGGCAAATGGTCGGTTACCGAAAAGACTTTTGATGTCGGTGATTTCATCCATAAGCTGCCAAGGAAGGTATTGAAAACCTACCTTGGAACCGGCATTGAAGATGAGGAGTATCTGAGCGACAATGATTACGTGATTGAACTTTCCAGGTACGGGCTTGACAACAGACAGTATGAGTTCCATTGCACCGCACCATATCCGTGCGGGAATGAAAGCCTGCAGGAGCTGCATTACGACATAGTCATCGCCGATGACGGCACCCTTTTGACTTGCTCCCATTCGAGCTTCAACCGATTTATTTGGTGGTACGACATGGACTCCTCCATCGACTGCGTTCGCAGCATGTACGGTAAGGCATCTGTTCTCGGGGCTGTAAACGATGCAGGGCGCAACAAGCTGTTCATCCGCGACAACGATATCCTGAAGACCGTGACCATGCGGGACATGGGCTATGGTTTTGAATGGATGGAGAACTCTTACGCCCTCGATATTGACACCCCGCTTCCCGAACATGTCGTCGCCGAAAAGGAAGAGTATGAACACCTGCACCCGGAAGCCGTGTTCTACGCATTGTCCGTCCGCCTGTCCACCGCCTGAGGGTTGTCCAGTAACGATCAGGCTGGATGGTTTAGAGCCAATGAACGAGAAGAGGGTTCAGAGGAATCCTTCGCGGGTTACCGTTAAAGCCCTGTATTTTGTAGTTTTCGGCAGAGCCCTTCGGCAGCAGTTCCTCCAGGCGGGCATTCAGCACCGACGCCGTCCGTCTGGTGCGTGACCTGTAACTGAGATTCCTGGTAGGCTGGGAATACTAAAAGTCTCCCCATCAAAATCAAAGGGGAGACTTTGTGTAAATCGGACTCGAAGTAGGTAGGGGGCAACGAGAAATCAGTCTTCTCCGAGAATCTCCCTGGCTTCCTTGAGGCCATCGCGCATCAGCTTGGCTTCTTCTTCCTTGCGCCTGCGCTTGTCTTCGCGCGAGGCTACGGTGCTCTTGAGGTAGTCGCGCTTGATGACGGTTTTCTTCGGTTGTTCGAAGAATACTGCGAAGTAGAACGAGTCCCAGTGCCCTTTGTTCCATATACCCACCAGTTCTTCGAGTTTCGCGTCCTCTCCTTCCGGGTCGTATCGCTTTTTCAGGTTCTGCCCGAACATCCTGGCAATCAGCTGCCAGAAGTTGGCGGAGAATGAACTCCGGTACTGCTTGATGATTTCGAAAGGCGGAATCCCGCATTCCCTGTCTACAAGGCGCATCAGCATCACGCCCTGGGATATGCTCATTTTCTTGATGTCGCCGGCGAAGATGGTGAAGAGCTCTATCATCACGTCGTGCGTGTAGGCGTTCCGCTGGCTTTTTTTCGTAACGTCGGCCGCTATCACGCTGTCCACCTGGCGCATCATCTTGCGCCCGGCGAGGGCGTAGGGGTACACCTTGTTGAAGTTGTAGACCATCTTGTATTGCCTGCGCCAGTCTCCTTTCTTGAGGCGGGTGCCCTTCGGAAAGCACCATACCGGGTCCAGCGAGTCTACGAAAGTGGTGTCGCCGTTCTCGTCGACGACATAGTACATCGGGAATTTCTCCAGCTGTTTCTTCCGCTGCCCGGGGGCGGGAAGACACAGCAGGAAACACAGGGTTATCAGCACAAATCTTTTCACGGTCGCAAAGGTAGTAAAAATATTTTTTCTCCGCTTTTGTAAGTGGTTGAAAAATCAGTAGTTGACTATCACTTTTTTGTGTCGAAAATGTTCAATTTTTTTGCCAAAGTCCTTGCCGGTAAAGAAATTTTTTGTAACTTTGCATCCCAAAAATCCGCCCTGTAATTGCCTAAGGCGCTGATTATCAGGGATTTGGCACGAAAATACAAATTTTTAAAATAACAGTAAAATGTTACAACCTAAGAGAACAAAGTTTAGAAGGGAACAGAAGAACCGTATGAAGGGCATGGCCCAGCGCGGCAACCAGCTTGCATTCGGTTCCTTCGGTCTCAAGAACCTTGAGAATTGCTGGCTTACCGCCCAGCAGATCGAGGCTGCACGTCAGGCCATCACACGTAAGATGAACCGTGAGGGCCAGCTGTGGATCCGTGTATTCCCTGTGAAGCCGGTTACCAAGAAACCTCTCGATACCCGTATGGGTAAGGGTAAGGGCGATCCCTACGGATTCGTCGCTCCCATTACTCCCGGCCGCATCATCTTCGAGGCTGAGGGCGTTTCCCTCGCAATCGCCAAGGAAGCAATGCGTCTCGGCGCAAACAAACTCCCCGTTGCGACCAAATTCATCGTCCGCAGGGATTATGTTGAATAATTTAATGGAGAAGAAAAGAGTATGAAAGCAGCAGAAGCACGCGAAATGTCTGTAGCAGACCTGCGCGACCGCATCCAGATCGAGAAAGGAAATCTCGACACAATGAAGATCAATCACGCTATTTCTCCATTGGAGGACACTTCCAAATTCAAGAAACTCCGCAAGGATATTGCTCTGATGATCACGATCCTCGCTGAAAAAGAAAAACAGAACTAATCATGGAAAGAAATCTTCGTAAGGAAAGACAGGGCGTCGTGGTCAGCAGCAAGATGGATAAAACCGTCGTTGTTGCCGTTGAACGCAAAGAGAAGCATCCCTTGTACGGAAAGTTCGTAAAAAAGACCACAAAGTTCGTTGCTCACGATGAGAAGAACGAGTGCGGCGAGGGCGATACCGTCCTCATCATGGAAACACGTCCTCTGAGCAAGACCAAGAACTGGAGAGTAGAAAAAATCGTAGAAAAAGCTAAGTAGTTATGATACAGCAGGAAACACGTCTACAGGTGGCCGACAACAGCGGTGCTAAGGAAGTCCTTTGCATCCGCGTGCTTGGCGGTACCCACCACCGTTATGCCACTGTCGGCGACACCATCGTCGTCGCAGTGAAGAGTGCGATTCCTGGCGGTGACGCCAAGAAGGGTACAGTCTCCAGGGCTGTAGTCGTACGCACCAAGAAAGAAATCCGCCGCGTCGACGGTTCTTACATCCGTTTCGACGACAACGCATGCGTTCTTCTGAACAATGCAGGCGAACTCCGCGGAACCCGTATCTTCGGCCCCGTTGCCCGAGAGCTCCGCGAGAATTACATGAAAATCGTTTCACTGGCACCGGAGGTCCTTTAATTAATCAGAAGTATGAAAAAGTTCAAGATCAAGAAAGGTGACACCGTGTATGTAAATTCCGGTAACGATAAAGGCAAGACCGGCAAGGTTCTTTCCGTTCTCACCGAGAAGGACCGTGTGATCGTCGAAGGCATCAACCTCGTCAGCAAGCACACGAAGCCCAATACCAAGCAGCCCCAGGGTGGTATCATCAAGCAGGAGGCCGCTATCCATATTTCCAACGTCAATCTTCTCGATCCCAGCTCCACCGCCAACAAGGCAGTTCCCACCCGCGTGGGTTACAAGGTCGTGGACGGCAAGAAGGTTCGCGTAGCTAAAAAATCAGGACAGGAGATTAAGTAATTATGGCAAAGAAAGCAACAGCAGATCAGCAGAAGACCCCCAAGGGTTACGTTCCTGCTCTGAAGAAAGCCTATAAGGAAGAAATTGCTGACAAGCTCGTCAAGCAGTTTGGCTACAATACCGTGATGGAAGCTCCCCACCTCGTAAAGATTACCATCAACGAAGGTGTCGGCGACGCTACCCAGGACAAGAAACTCGTTGAGGATGCAGCCGCAGAACTCTCCCTCATCACCGGACAGAAGGCTGTCATCACCATCTCCCGCAAGGACATCTCCAACTTCAAGCTGCGTAAAGGCATGCCCGTAGGTTGCAAGGTCACCCTTCGCGACGTCAAGATGTATGAGTTCCTCGAGAAGCTCATCCGTGTCACCCTGCCCCGTATCCGCGACTTCAACGGCATAGCCGAGAACATGGACGGCCGCGGAAACTACACCCTTGGCATCAAGGAGCAGATCATCTTCCCCGAGATCGACATCGACAAGAACCCCCGTATCCACGGAATGGAGATCACTTTTGTTACTACAGCCAAGTCCGACGAGGAGTGCAAAGCCCTGCTCGCCGCATTCGGTCTGCCTTTCAAGAAACATAACAACTAAGAGATATGGCAAAAGAATCAATGAAAGCCCGCGAAGTAAAGCGCGCAAAGCTGGTTGCCAAATACGCCGAAAAGAGGAAGGCTCTGAAAGAGGCCGGAGACTGGGCAGCTCTCGACAAGCTCCCCAAGAACGCCAGCCCCGTGCGTCTTCACAATCGTTGCTCTCTTACCGGTCGTCCCAAAGGATATATGAGGGCATTCGGCCTCAGCCGTATCCAGTTCCGTGAGATGGCCAGCAACGGTCTTATCCCGGGTGTAAAGAAGGCAAGTTGGTAGAATATTAAAAGAATAACGATATGACTGATCCCATCGCAGATTTCCTCACCAGGATTCGCAATGCATATCTTGCAGGCAAGAAGGTCGTTGAGATTCCCTCTTCCAAGATGAAGGAAGCTCTCACCAAGATCCTGTGCGAGAAAGGATACATCCTCAGCTACAAGGTAGTTGAAGGGACCCCGTACAACACCATCAAGATCGCTCTGAAGTACCATCCTGAGACCAAGATGCCCGCCATCAAGAAGATTGAGCGCGTCAGCACCCCCGGCCTCCGTCAGTACACCGACGTGGACTCCATGCCCCGCGTCCTGAACGGTCTCGGAATCGCTGTCATCTCCACCTCCAAGGGCCTTGTCACCGACAAGGAAGCCAAGGAGCTCGGCGTAGGCGGTGAAGTTATTTGCTACGTATATTAATAAATAAAGAACAGAACAATGTCACGAATTGGTAAATTACCTGTAAACCTTCCGGCCGGCGTGAGCGTACAGCTCCTCGACGGCAACGTTGTGAAGGTTAAAGGACCTCTTGGTGAGATGAGCCAGAAAGTAGATCCGGACATCACCGTCACCATTGAGGACAACGAGATTAAGTTCACCCGCCCTACCGACCAGCCCCGTCACCGCAGCATGCACGGTCTCTACCGCGCCCTGGTGCACAACATGGTCGTTGGCGTGAGTGAAGGATTCACTGTAAAGCAGGAGCTCGTGGGTGTCGGCTACCGTGTAGCCGTCCAGGGTCAGCTGCTCGTCTTCTCTCTGGGTTATTCCCACGAAATTCACATGATGCTTCCCGCAGAGGTGAAGGCCGAGGTGCCCGAGATCAAGAAGGGTGAGACCCCCAAGCTGGTTCTCAAGAGCTGCGACAAGCAGCTTGTTGGCCAGGTTGCCGCCAAGATCCGCTCATTCCGTAAGCCTGAACCTTATAAGGGCAAGGGTATCAAGTTCGTCGGCGAACAGCTTCGCCGCAAGGCCGGCAAGACCGCTGCTGCTAAATAAAGGAGGACAGAATTATGGCATTAAGTAGAATAGCAAGAAGGAAAAGGATTCACTATCGTATCCGCAAGCACGTCAACGGCACCGCAGAGCGCCCGCGTCTTGTAGTCTTCAGAAGCAACAAGCAGATCTATGCTCAGGTGATCGACGATGAGGCCGGCAAGACCCTTGCCGCAGCCGCATCCAACGACAAGCTCCTTGCAGTAGAATGCAAGGGCAAGACCGGCATCGAGGCCGCAGCAATCGTCGGAAAGGCAGTTGCAGAGCGTGCTCTCGCCGCTGGCGTGACCACCGTCTCTTTCGACCGCGGAGGTTATCTCTTCCACGGACGTGTTAAAAGTTTGGCAGATGCCGCACGTGAAGGCGGTCTCATATTCTAATACGAAGGACTATGGCAAATACAAATGTTAAAAGAGTTAAGACGTCTGACCTCGAATTGAAGGACAGGCTCGTTGCCATCCAGCGTGTGACCAAGGTCACTAAGGGTGGTCGTCACTTCCGCTTTGCTGCTATCGTAGTCGTGGGTGACGAGAACGGCGTTGTAGGCTATGGTCTCGGAAAGGCCAACGAAGTTACTGCCGCTATCGCGAAGGGCGTGGAAGATGCAAAGAAGAACCTTGTGAAGGTTCCCGTCATCAACACCACCATCCCTCACGAGCAGGTTTCCCGCTTTGGCGGCGCTGAGGTGTTCATGAAGCCCGCAGCTCCCGGTACCGGTGTAAAGGCCGGCGGTGCAATGCGCGCCGTGTTCGAGAGCGCAGGCATCCAGAACGTGCTTGCAAAGAGCAAGGGCTCATCCAACCCTCACAACCTCGTGAAGGCAACCGTTACCGCCCTGACCGAAATGCGCGATGCATACACCGTCGCCGGTCTCCGCGGTATTCCTATGAGTAAAGTATTTAAAGGCTAGGAGGAAGTAATTATGGCAAAGCTTAGAATTACCCAGACTATCAGCTCCAACGGCGAAACCAAGCGCCAGAAGGAGAATCTCCGCAGCCTCGGCATCCGCCGCATCCGCCACACCGTGGAGGTTGAGGACAATCCTATCACCCGCGGGATGCTCGCCAAGGTGGCGCATCTCGTAAAATACGAAGTAATCGACTAAAGGAGGAACAGACCATGAAACTTAATAATCTTACACCTGCTGCAGGTTCTGTAAAGAACGCAAAGAAAAGATTGGGCCGTGGCCAGGGTTCCGGAAAGGGCGGCACTGCCACCCGTGGTACCAAAGGTGCTCAGGCACGCGCCGGTTACGAGCATAAGATTGGTTTCGAAGGCGGCCAGATGCCTATTCAGAGGCGTCTTCCCAAGTTCGGCTTCACCAATCCTACCCGCGTTGAATATACCGCTGTCAATGTAGCGACCATCCAGGCAATCGCCGAGGCCTCCAAGGCAGCCGAGATTACCGTGGACGATCTCAAGGCTGCCGGACTCGCCGGCAAGGCCGACCTTATCAAGGTCCTTGGCAATGGTGAGATCTCTGTGGCCGTCACCGTCAAGGCTGACGCATTCAGCAAATCTGCAATCGCAAAAATCGAAGCTGCCGGTGGAAAGGCAGTCGTAAATGAATAACAATGAAGAAGTTTATCGAGACAATCAAGAACATCTTCAAGATTGAAGAGCTGCGCAAGCGCCTCCTGTACACCCTGGGGCTTATCCTGGTGTACAGGCTCGGTTGCTTCATCGTGCTCCCCGGCATTGACGCGACCATGCTCGCCAAGCTGCAGAACACCGCTTCGACCGGCCTCGTAGGTCTGTTGAACATGTTCAGTGGCGGAGCCTTCGGCAATGCTTCAATCTTTGCGCTCGGTGTGATGCCCTACATCTCGGCATCCATCGTAGTCCAGCTTCTTGGTGTGTTTGTGCCCTACTTCCGCAAACTCCAGATGGAGGGTGAAAGCGGGCGCAAGAAGATGAATCAGCTCACCAGGTATCTCACCATCCTGATCATCTGCATCCAGGGACCTGCCTACATGGCCGCTCTTCACAACCAGATTCCCGGTCAGGCGTTCATCGCAGTGAACCGTCTCGGCTGGAGCAACTTCATGTACAACATCGTATCCACCCTCATCCTGATGGCCGGTTCGATGTTCGTGATGTGGCTCGGCGAGCGTATCACCGACCGCGGCATCGGTAACGGTATCTCCCTCATCATCATGATAGGTATCGTGGCCCGTCTGCCTTTCGCAATCGCGGCTGAAGTCGGCGAGAAACTCTCCACCACCAACGGAGGTCTTCTTCTCCTCATTGTCGAGTTCCTCATCTGGTTCTTCGTCATCATTGCTGCCATCGCACTGGTCCAGGCTGTCCGCCGCGTTCCCGTGCAGTATGCAAAGCGCGTGATCGGCAACCGTCAGTACGGCGGTGTCCGCCAGTACATCCCTCTGAAGATCAATGCTGCCGGCGTCATGCCTATCATCTTCGCTCAGGCCCTCATGCTCTTCCCTCTCATCTTCTCGAGGTGGGATGCAACCCGCGGCCTTGCAGCAACGCTTGGTAACTATACCGGATTCTGGTACAACTTCATCTTTGCAATTCTCATCATCATCTTCACATACTTCTACACCGCCGTTACGGTGAACCCCACCATGATGGCAGAAGACATGAAGAGGAATGGTGGTTTCATACCGGGTGTGAAGCCTGGCAAGAAGACCGTGGAATATCTTGACTCCATCATGAGCAAGGTGACCCTCCCCGGCTCCATCTTCCTGGCAATCATATCCATCATGCCTGCATTCGCCAGGAACTTCGGCGTCACGGATTCATTCGCAAGCTTCTACGGAGGCACTTCGCTTCTGATCCTTGTCGGCGTCGTTCTCGACACACTGCAGCAGATCGAAAGTTATCTGCTTATGCGTCACTACGACGGCCTCATGAAGACCGGCCGCCTTACCGGACGCTCGGGCATGTAGTTCTTTGAAAATTCAGAAGTGAGATGGTAAGACCCAAGACAGAGGAAGAGATTGCGCTCCTTCGCGAGAATGCCATTATAGTCAGCAAGACTCTGGCGGAAGTCGGTAAGGCGGTCGCCCCCGGTGTGACAACCAAAGAGTTGAACAGGGTGGCCGAGACTTTCATCCGCGACAATGGCGCAATTCCCTCTTTCCTCGGTTTCGAGGGTTTCCCCGCAGCAATCTGCACTTCGGTGAACGATGTTGTCGTGCACGGTTTCCCGTCCGACTATGTCCTCAAGGAGGGCGACATCGTCACCGCAGATATCGGCACGCTGTACAAGGGCTATAACGGTGATTCCGCATACACCTTCCCTGTGGGGGAGGTGAGTGCGGCAACCCGTAAGCTCATGGACGTGACGAAGGCTTCGCTCTTCAAGGGCATAGAGGCCGCTGTGGCGGGTAACAGGGTCGGCGACATCGGATACGCGGTGCAATCTTACGTCGAGTCGTTCGGATTCTCCATCGTCCGTGAGCTGGAAGGCCACGGGATTGGCAAGGGGATGCACGAGGCTCCAGGCGTGCCGAATTTCGGGCGTCAGGGCCACGGCCCCAAGCTGGTGGACGGAATGACTATCTGTATTGAGCCTATGGTGAATGCCGGCGGAAGGAGCGTGTACCTCGACCGTAATGGTTGGGCAGTGCACACCTCCGACCGCAGCAACGCCGCTCATTACGAATTGACGATTGTTATCCGTCGCGGCAAAGCTGAACTGCTGTCAACCTTCGATTTTATCGAGAAAGATCCCAAGATCAATTTTTAACGTATTATATCAATGTCAAAACAAGTAGCAATAGAACAAGATGGAAAGGTTATAGAGACCCTTCCAAACGCGATGTTCAAGGTCGAGCTTGAGAATGGTCACGTGCTTCTCTGCAACATTTCGGGGAAGATGCGTATGAACTTTATCCACATACTTCTGGGCGACAAGGTGCGCGTTGAGATTTCACCGTACGATTTGACCAAGGGAAGAATATCTTTCAGATACAAATAAAAACATAACGATATGAAAGTCAAAACATCCATCAAGAAGCGCAGTGAAGATTGCAAGATCGTGAAGCGTAAAGGCCGTCTTTACGTTATCTGCAAGAAGAACCCCAAGTTCAAGATGCGCCAGGGATAATCAATTGTCTAACAATTAAGTACAAGTATAATTATGGCAAGAATAGCCGGTGTTGATTTACCAAACAACAAAAGAGGTGATGTAGGCCTCACCTACATCTACGGTATCGGCCGCAGCACAGCTTCCAGGATCCTGGAAAAGTGCGGCATCGATCCTACTATCAAGGTTGGCGACTGGGATGATGCACAGACAGCAGCAATCCGTGCCGAAGTCGGTGAGCTCAAGATCGAAGGTGAACTCCGTTCCACCGTTCAGATGAACATCAAGCGACTCATGGATATCGGTTGCTACCGCGGAATCCGTCACCGTGTCGGCCTCCCTGTCCGCGGGCAGAGCACCAAGAACAACGCCCGTACCCGCAAGGGTAAGAAGAAGACCGTTGCCAACAAGAAGAAGGCGACCAAGTAAAAGCAGTTGAATTATGGCAAAGAAAACAACAACATCCAAGAGAGTTGTCAAGGTGGAAGCTTATGGGCAGGCCCACATCTCCTCCACTTTCAACAACGTAATCGTGTCCCTGACCAATGCTCAGGGGCAGGTGATCAGCTGGGGTTCCGCTGGCAAGTGCGGTTTCCGTGGTTCCAAGAAGAACACTCCGTACGCTGCACAGATGGCCGCAGAAGATGCCGCCAAGACTGCTTATGATGCAGGTCTTCGCAAAGTGAAAGTATTCGTCAAGGGTCCTGGTTCCGGACGTGAATCCGCTATCCGCACCATCAACAACGCAGGCATCATCGTCACCGAGATCGTCGACGTGACTCCTATGCCTCACAATGGTTGCCGTCCGAAAGGCCGTCGTAAAGTTTAACGTTTAAAGACAAGAAACTATGGCAAGATATACAGGACCTACCACCAAGATCGCCCGCAAGTTCGGCGAACCCATCTTCGGTGCAGACAAAGATTTCGAAAAGAGAAACTATCCTCCGGGACAGCACGGTCTCGCAGCCAAGCGCAAAAAGAGCAAGGAATACGGGAACCAGCTCAAGGAGAAGCAGAAGGTGAAGTATATGTACGGAGTTCTGGAGCGCCAGTTCCACAACACCTACGACAAGGCTTCCCGCATGCCCGGCCAGAAGGGTGAGAACCTCGTTCTCCTCCTCGAGAGCCGTCTCGACAACGTGGTTTACCGTCTTGGCATCGCTCCCTCCAGGGCAGCCGCACGCCAGCTCGTCAGCCACCGTCACATCACCCTCAACGGCGCCGTCTGCAACGTTCCTTCCGCATTCGTGAAGGCCGGTGACGTCGTCGCAGTCCGCGAAAGGAGCAAGAACCTCGAGGTTATCACCGCATCGGTCGCAAGCGCTACCAAGTACTCCTGGCTGGAGTTCGACGCCCAGACCCTCAGCGGCAAGTTCCTCAACATGCCCCTGCGTGCGGACATCCCCGAGAACATCAACGAGCAGCTCATCGTCGATCTGTACTCCAAGTAACCATTTAACACCCAAACGATTATGGCAATCTTAGCATTCCAGAAACCCGACAAGGTTATCATGCTCGAAGGTTCCGATACCCTCGGACGTTTCGAATTCCGCCCTCTCGAGCCCGGTTACGGCCAGACTATCGGCAACGCCCTCCGTCGCATACTTCTCGCTTCCCTTGAAGGATTTGCCATCAGCCAGATACGCATTGCAGGCGTCGACCAGGAATTTGCAACGATTCCCGGTGTCATCGAAGGCATGCAGGACATCATCCTCAACCTCAAGCAGGTTCGTTTCAAGAGGATGGTGGAAGGCGTAGACAGCGAAGAGGCAAGGATAGTCATCAGCGGCAAGCCTGAGTTCAAAGCGGAGGACATCTCCAAAGGATTGTCTTCTTTCACGGTGTTAAACCCTGATCAGCACATTTGCTCCCTGGAGCCTTCGGTTAAGATCGAAATCAACATCCTCATCACCAGGGGACGCGGTTTCGTTCCCGCCGAGGAATCCCGCGACGAAAACACTCCTATCGGAACCATTCCGGTAGATGCCATCTACACCCCTATCCGCAAGGTCAACTGGAGCGTGGAGAACTGGCGCGTCGAGCAGAAGACTGACTACGAGAAGCTCAACCTCGAGATTGAAACCGACGGTTCCATCTCCCCGAGCGCTGCCCTTCAGGACGCAGCAAACATCCTTATCTATCACTTCAAGCTCTTTACCGACGACAACAAGATCTCCCTCGAGAGCCCTCTTGAGACCGACAGCAAGGAACTTGACGAGGAAAGCCTCCGCATGAGGCACGTCCTCCTCACCAAACTTTCCGATATGGGACTTTCCGTCCGCGCGTTCAACTGCCTCAAGGCTGCCGACATCGACACTTTCGCCGACCTGGTATCCTACAGCCGCGCCGAACTGATGAAGTTCCGCAACTTCGGACGCAAGTCTCTCAACGAGATCGACCTGCTGGTGGAGAAGATGAAGCTTTCATTCGGAATGGATGTCACGAAGTACAATATTGAACCCAAGAAAAAGAATATCTAACGATGAGACACAATAAAGCAGTTAATCATCTCGGTCGCAAGAGCGGACATCGCAAGGCACTCCTCGCCAATATGGCTTCTTCGCTGATTCTCCACAAGAGGATCGTCACCACCGAGGCCAAGGCAAAGGCTCTCAAGCCTTATCTTGAACCGCTTATCACCAAGAGCAAGGAAGATACAACGCACAACCGCCGCGTCGTCTTCAGTTATCTCAAGGACAAGAACGCCGTAAGCGAACTTTTCCGCACCATCGCCCCCAAGATCGCAGACCGTCCGGGTGGATATCTCCGTATCCTCCATGTCGGTTTCCGTCAGGGAGATGCCGCTGAGATGGCTCTCATAGAGTTCGTCGACTTCAACGAGGCCGCCCTCGCAGGCAGCACCAAGAAGGAGGCCAAGAAGACCACACGCCGCAGCCGCGCGAAGAAGGCGGAAGCTGCTCCGGCCGAAGAGGCTCCCGCAGCGGAAGCGCCCGCAGAGGCTCCTAAGGCTGAATAAAACAGCCGCAAAATGAAGGGGGAAATTTCGGTTTCTCCCTTCTTTTTTTATCTTTGCATATTGTAACTAAAACAAAACTTTATGAACCCGCTATTCTACGCAGTTCCCGTTGCCTCGGTCGTGGCGCTCGCTTTCGCCGCAATCTTCTATGCACAAATGAAAAAGGAGGATGAGGGAACCCCTACAATGAAGAAAATCGCACAGTTCGTGCGTGAGGGAGCAATGGCTTACCTCAAACAGCAGTACAAGGTAGTTATCATCGTGTTTGCCGTGCTGGCCGTATTTTTCGCCGTGCTGGCTTACGGCTTCGGAGTACAGAACCCCTGGGTGCCCTTCGCATTCCTCACCGGCGGTTTCTTCTCCGGACTTGCAGGTTTCATCGGCATGCGCACCGCTACATACGCCTCCGGCCGCACCGCCAATGCCGCCCGCCGCAGCCTGAACGCAGGCCTCAAGGTTGCCTTCCGCTCCGGTGCAGTCATGGGCCTTACCGTGGTAGGCCTCGGGCTTCTGGACATCGCTCTCTGGTTCATCCTCCTGAATGCCTTCGTGGATGATGTCACTACTGCACAGAAAATGGTTGTCATCACCACCACCATGCTCACCTTCGGAATGGGTGCATCCACCCAGGCCCTCTTCGCCCGTGTGGGCGGCGGCATCTATACCAAAGCCGCAGACGTGGGCGCCGATATCGTGGGCAAGGTAGAGT
>R22__coassemble_201_pt1 | contig 45599 bp, 30 predicted proteins | sample R22__metabat2_high_PE_057 | metagenome-assembled genome bin R22 | reverse complement strand
AGAAATCTTGTAGTGGGTAGGAGAATCGAACTCCTATTGCGAGATTGAGAATCTCTAGTACTAACCGTTATACGAACCCACCGTTAGCATTTGGGACTGCAAAGATAGACATTTTTAGAATACCTGCAAATTTTTTTATTATTTTTGTAAGTATGAAAACTGTTAAAAAGATTATTGTCATTACCCTCGTGGTCCTGCTTCTTGCAGTCGGGGGATGGGTGTTCATCCATTTCTTCTGGGTTTTCGGCACCGGAGTCAAAGCCGGAGAGCTCAATCAGGTAGTTTACAAAGGCTGGGTCTGGAAGACCTACGAAGGGCGGCTTATCATGAGCGGCTTCAAGAACGACAAGAAAGGGGCCGGGCTTCAGAGCAACGAGTTCACATTTTCTGTCGACAAGAAAGCAGAGGGGCGCAAGGCCAACGGCGCCGTGTATTCCGTCGCCGATTCCCTGATGCGCTGCAGCGGAAAGATGGTGCAGGTCAAATATAAGGAGTACCGCGGAGCTCTCCCCTGGCGCGGCATCCAGAAATTCGTGGTGTTCGACATCCTGAGCGTGTCCGATCCCATAAAGATGAATACCATACCAGTAGCAGCCGAAGAATAATGACCTCTCTGATTCTCGCAGTACTGCTGCAGGTGCTTGCCACCCGTCCGGCACAGACGGACGGCAAGGCCATTACAATGCGCGACGCCGTGCTCGGAGGGCATCTTTATCCCGCCGGCAAGGCCTGGCACTGGGAAGGCAACGAACTCAAGGAAGGCCGTTCCCGATACGAAAAAAAGACCTGGACTCTACCCAGGGAAGATGGTGAAGGGATTGTGATCGGAGAAAGCGTATCCCGCAACGAATTCGGCATCAGCGGAGGAGTATTCCCCTCCCCTTCCGGAAAGTATCTGGCGGTATACCGCAAGGACGAAAGTGCAGTCTCGCAGTTCCCTCTTCTGGACATCACCACCCGCACCGGCGGTCTCGAGCAGATACGCTACCCCATGAACGGAATGGCGTCCGAGCGGATTTCCCTCCTTGTCTGCGACACTCTGGGGAATGTGATCTCGACCATTGTTCCCACGGAATTCACAGACGAGCGGTATCTCACCTGCGTGACATGGGGCCCGGACGACAAGAACGTTTTCATACAGGTGCTCGACCGCGAGCAGCATCACATGGTACTGAACCAGTACAGGGCCGCGGACGGTTCGTTCGTTCGCACCATCCTTTCGGAAGAAAACGAAGCCTGGGTGGAGCCGCAGGAGCCGCTGCACTTCATCAAGGGCAGATACGATTTCATCTACGACACGGACAACCGCAACGGATTCCGCAGCATGTATCTCTGCGACACTCTCGGGAACATCCGGGCTCTGCCTACAGCCACTGCCGACCAGCACTACGTTGCGGATGACGGCAGGTGGGTGTACTACACATCGACCGAAGTCTCCCCCATCGAGAATCATCTGTTCCGCATAGATCTCGGCAAATATCGCTCGGTGCCAAAGGTACGCTTCAGGAAGCCCCAGCGCCTGACCTGGGAAAGAGGATGGCACAGGGTTAGCCTGTCCGAAGACTGCAGCCGTTTCATCGACAGCTGGAGTTCCTTCAACGTGCCCGGGAAGGTGGAGGTCCGTTCGACCGACGGCAAAAGTTCCGAGCTTCTGTATGAGGCTCCGGACCCCCTCTCGGAATACGCCACTTGCGAGGTGGAACTCGGCAGGACGCCTTCAGCGGACGGCGATTTCATGAACTACTACCGGCTCTACAAGCCCCTGGGTTTCGATCCTTCGAAAAAGTATCCGGTGGTCGTTTATGTCTACGGAGGTCCGCATTCGCAGATGGTCCAGAACAGCTGGCTTGGAGGAGTGAGAATGTGGGAGATGCTCATGGCGCAGAAGGGCTATGTGGTATACGTGCAGGACAACCGCGGCACATCCAACCGTGGAGCGGCCTTCGAAAAGGCCATCAACCGTCAGTGCGGGCAGGCCGAGATGGCCGACCAGGTGGCGGGTCTGCGCGAACTCATGAAGCAGCCCTGGGTGGATACTGAACGCATAGGCGTGCACGGATGGAGCTACGGCGGATTCATGACCATATCCCTCATGACAAACTATCCGGACATTTTCAAGGTCGGCGTCGCCGGCGGGCCCGTGATAGACTGGAAATGGTACGAAGTGATGTACGGCGAGCGTTATATGGACACTCAGGCCACCAACCCCGAAGGTTTCGCAAAGACATCCCTGATAAACAAGGCAGCCGATCTCAAGGGCAAGCTCCTGATCTGCCAAGGCGCTATCGACAACACGGTCGTATGGCAGCACAGCCTCAGCTTCGTGCAGGAGTGCATCGCGAACGGCGTGCAGCTGGACTATTTCCCCTACCCCCGTTCCGAGCACAACGTGCGAGGCATCTGGAGGGTGCATCTCATGGACAAAGTAACTGATTATTTCGACCTATATTTATGAAAGAATACATCGAGCAGAACAAGGAAAGGTTTTTCGAAGAACTGTTTTCCGTATTGAGGATTCCGTCCGTCAGCGCCAAGGCCACGCACAAGGACGACATGCGCCGCTGCGCGGAGAGACTCGCAGTGCTGCTGGTGGAGGCCGGTGCCGACGAGGCCCAGGTGCTCTCCACCGACGGCAATCCGGTCGTTTTCGGCAGCAAGGTCATCGACCCGAAGGCCAGGACCGTGCTGGTGTACGGGCACTATGACGTGCAGCCGCCGGAGCCTCTGGAACTCTGGCGCACGGACCCTTTCGAGCCCGTGATCGGGCCGGATCCCGCAACCGGCAAGGATGCCATCTGGGGACGGGGCGCAAACGACGACAAAGGCCAGCTTTTCATGCACATCAAGGCCTTCGAGTATCTGCTTGCGAGCGGAAAACTGACTCACAACGTCAAGTTCCTTTTCGAAGGCGAAGAGGAGATAGGATCGCCATCGCTTCCCGCCTGGATGAAGGAAAACAAGGCTCTGCTCAAGGCGGATATCTGCCTGGTGTCCGACACCACCATGATTTCCGACAAGGTGCCTTCCATCAACTGCGGGATGCGCGGCCTGAGCTATCTTGAAGTCAAGGTCACAGGCCCGAACAAGGACCTGCATTCCGGGCACTACGGCGGTGCCGTGGCAAATCCCATCACAACCCTTTGCGAGATGATCGCCACCCTGCACGACGAAGACGGACGCGTGGCCGTCCCCGGCTTCTACGACAAAGTGGTGGAACTCTCGAAGGAAGACCGGGCCCAGCTCGCGCGCGCTCCGTTCGATCTTGAAGAATACAAGGAATTCCTCGATATCGCCGAGGTGAAAGGCGAGAAAGGATACACCACCCTCGAGCGCACCGGAATCCGACCCTGCCTCGACGTATGCGGCATCTGGGGCGGTTACACCGGCGAAGGTGCCAAGACGGTACTCCCTTCCGAGGCTCACGCCAAGATCTCGATGCGCCTGGTCCCGAACCAGCGGAGCGCGGAGATCACCAAACTCTTCGCAAAGCATTTCAAGGCCATCGCGCCCAAATATGTGAAGGTGGAGGTCAAGGAGTGCGAAGGCGGCGACGGCTTCCTCATCCCCATCAGTTCCGACGCCTACAAGGCCGCATCCAGGGCCATGGCGGAGGTTTACGGCACAGAACCCGTGCCCGCACGCGGAGGCGGCAGCATCGCCGTCCTTGCCGAAATGCAGAAGATTCTGGGCATCGATCCCCTCCTCATGGGCTTCGGACTCGAACGCGACACCATCCACTCCCCCAACGAAAGTTATCTGCTCAGCCAGTTCTTCGCCGGAATGGAATCGATAGCAAAGTTCTACGAATATTACAAGTAATATGAGAGCGGCAATTTACGGCGCCGGGTCGCTGGGAACGATTCTGGGCGCATTCATCACCCGCAAGGGAGGAGAGATAGATCTCGTCAACCGCAACGTGGCGCATGTGAAAGCGCTTCGGGAGAAGGGCGCAAGGGTTTGCGGCACCATGGAATTCACGCAGAAGGTGAACGCGATAATCCCCGATGCGATGACCGGCAAGTACGATATCATCTTCCTGATGACCAAGCAGCAGCATAATGCAGAGGTGGTCGCTTTTCTCAAGGACTTCCTAGCCGACGACGGAGTCATAGTCACTCTCCAGAACGGCATTCCGGAGTTGCAGATAGGCGAAATCGTAGGTCCGGAAAGGGTTCTGGGCTGCACCGTGGCGTGGGGCGCGACAATGCTGGAACCGGGCGTCTGCGAACTGACCAGCGAGCCCGACAGCCTGACCTTCTCGCTCGGCAGCCTCGAAAAGGTTCCCAACAAACGCCTGCCCGAGGTCAAGGCCCTGCTGGAAATGATGGGTCCCGTGGAAGTGGATTCGAACTTCATAGGCACGCGCTGGAGCAAACTCCTCATCAACGCCGCGTTTTCGGGCATGAGCGCCGTGCTCGGCTGCACTTTCGGAGAGGCGGCCGGAGACAGGTGTTCCCGCAAGTATGTGCAGCTGCTCATCAAAGAATGCATCGATGTCTGCACCACCGCCGGAATCAGGATAGAGCCCGTGCAGGGAAAAGACATCGTCAAACTGCTCGACTATAACGGCCCTGTCAAAAAACAGATTGCCTTCTTGATAATCCCCATTGCAATCCGCAAGCACGCCAAACTCAAGGCCAGCATGCTCCAGGACATAGAGAAGGGGAAAAAGACCGAAGTTGACGCCATCAACGGAGTCGTATGCGCATTCGGCCGCAAGGTAGGATGCCCGACGCCGATCAACGACAAAGTGGTTGAAATCATTCACCGCATCGAGAACGGAGAATTGCAAGCATCTTTCAATAACCTGAAACTATTTTAACCCCAAACAATTATGAGATTCCATCGGATTCTGCCGACCATCCTGGTCTGCTGCCTGTCCGCCATCGGCGCAAGTGCGCAGGAGGAGTTCCGTCCGATAGCGCAGAAAGAAGCGCAGGTCGTGACAGGGAAAGCCCGTTTCACCATTCTCACTCCGCGGCTTATCCGTCTGGAATGGGCGGAAGACGGAGTCTTCGAAGACCGGGCGAGCCTCGGCATAGTCAACCGCGACCTGCCGGTCCCCACTTTCAAGGTACGCCGGAATGCCAGACGGACCGTAATCACCACGGATGCCGTAACCATCACCTACACAGGATCCGGCAAGTTCGATGAAAAAAACCTCACGGTAGATTTCAAGATGGCAGGCCCCACCGACAGGAAAGGGCGTCCGACCACGCTGAAAAAGATCTGGCATCCTGGAATGGATGACTCCGGCAACCTCCTCGGAACGGCCAGGACGCTCGACGGTTTCGATTATATACGGCCGAAGGAATACGGTCAGTATACAAACGATCCGTTCGACAAGGGAGTCGCTTCCAGAGACGGCTGGGCGCTCATCGACGAGAGCGGCCGGCATCTTTACGAAAGGACTTCCTCCGACTGGAAATATTGGGTGGCGGAACGTCCCGACGGAGACAGGATAGACTGGTATCTCTTCACCTACGGGCACGATTACATCGCCGCAGTGAGCGACTTCACCAAGATTGCCGGAAAGATTCCTCTTCCGCCCAAATACGCCCTGGGCTACTGGTGGTGCCGCTACTGGCTGTATTCCGATTATGAACTTGTAGACCTTGCCAGGCATTTCCGCGACTTCGACATTCCGGCAGACGTGATGATAATCGATATGGACTGGCACGAAACCTGGAAGATGGGAGGACGCCCGAAGAGCGAGAACAGGGACCCTTCGGGACACAGCAAGGGGTGGACGGGATATACCTGGAAAAAGGAACTCTTCCCCAACCCCGCACACCTGTTGGAAGACCTCCATCTGTACGGATTCAAGACCTCCCTCAACCTGCATCCCGCATCCGGCATACAGAACTTCGAAGAGCCTTACAGGCGTTTCGTAAGGGATTATCTCTCAAGGACTGACGACTACGACACAGTCGACCCCTACTCCCCGTTCCGAATCGATCAGGAAGCCTGGGCGGACGCATATTTCAACTCCGTCCTGCATCCCATGGAGAAGATGGGCGTGGATTTCTGGTGGCTGGACTGGCAGCAATTCCGCACCAGCAAATACGTAAAAGGCCTCAGCAACACATTCTGGCTCAACTACACCTTCTGGAACGACATCGCACGCCGCAGCGCATCCCTCGGGAAAGACGCTCCGAGGCCCATAATCTATCACCGCTGGGGCGGCATAGGCAGCCACCGTTACCAGCTCGGGTTCTCCGGGGACACTTACGCCACCTGGAGGGTTCTCAGCTACCTCCCCTATTTCACATCGACCGCGGCCAATGTGGGCTACGGCTACTGGGGGCACGACATCGGCGGACACATGCAGCCGGAAGGAGTGCATGAAACCGACCCGGAACTATACACGCGCTGGCTGCAGAACGGAGTGTTCATGCCCATTTTCAAGACCCACTCCACGAAGGACATGAGCATGGAAAAGCGTTTCTGGGTGTTCCCGGATCACTTCGATCCCATGCGCGAGGCCATCCGTCTGCGCTACACGCTCTCTCCTTATATCTACAATGCCGCACGTCAGGCATACGACACCGGGATTTCCATCTGCCGGCCGCTCTACTATTATTATCCGGAAGACGAGAGGGCATACAGCTGCAGGGAGGAGTATTTCTTCGGGGATGACATCATCGCCACTGTCCTTTGCGAGGCGGCCGACAAGACTACCGGTCTGACAGCCCGGAAACTCTGGTTCCCGGAAGGGAATGACTGGTACGACGTTTCCACCGGCAAGATGTATGCAGGAGGCCTGGAAACCACCGCACACTATACAATAGACGAGAATCCCTGGTACGTGCGCGCGGGAGCCATCATTCCCATGGCTTCGCCGACTATAAAGTCCCTGCAGGAATCCAGCAACGAAAACTGGTATCTGCTCGTTCCCGGAGACGGTTCCTCCAGCGCCACCTTATATGAAGACGACGGCAGGAGCCAGGCTTACGGTTCAGATTTCGCCACTACGCAGATAAGCCGCGAATATGCGGACGGGCGTCTGCTGGTGAAAGTGAATCCACGCCAGGGAGACTTCAAAGGCATCTCCCCCACACGCAGGATACGCATAGTGCTGGACGGAGCTTCCGCACCGTCCCATGTCAGGGTCAACGGCAAGGAACTTCCCTATGAAAGACACGCCGACTTCAAGGCCGCATCCGGGAAATACGCCTGCTGGGGATATGACGGTGAGGAACTCAGGGTCGTCATCTATCTCTCGGAAGCTCCTGCACTCACGGCTTTCAGCATCGAATGCGACAGCCGCTTCGCCTTTACCGGCGGGCAGAAGGGCCTTCTCAAAAGGATGCGCAGCATCACTCCCGAGGCAAAGACAATCTTCGCCGAAGCAGTCAGCAGCCAGCTTCAGCTTACTCCTGAGTTGCTTCGTTTCGCGGGCACTGCAAGTTATATAACAGAAGACCCCATGAATGCGGAAAAGTATCTTGGAGATCTTTCAAAAGAAGCCCTGCAGGCAGATCTTGCAGAATACAAGTTGCCGCAGAGCTTCCTCGATAAGCTGTTCGCCTGGACAGGCGTGGCGGATTAGATCCGTTTGAGTATTTCTTCTGTCTGTGCTTCGTAACCGGGTTTGCGGAGCAGTGCGAACATGTTCTTCTTGTAGGCCTCAACACCGGGCTGGTTGAAAGGATTCACACCGAGCAGATATGCAGAGACACCGCATGCGAACTCGAAGAAATAGAAGATGGCTCCGAGATTGTACTCGTCGATCTTCTCGACCGAAATCTCGATCTGGGGCACTCCGCCGTCGATATGGGCGAGTTTTGTACCGAGAGCCGCCATCGCATTGCAGTGCTCTACGTGCTGGCCTGCGAGATAATTGAGCTGGTCGAGATTCTGGGGATCGGTCCCGATAACCACGCTGCGCAGGGCCTTCTCGACCTTCACCACAGTCTCGAACATCACGCGGTCGCCCTCCTGAATGAACTGTCCTACAGAGTGGAGGTCGGTGGTATTGTTGACGGAAGCGGGGAAAATACCCTTCAGGTCCTTGCCTTCGGATTCGCCGTAAAGCTGCTTCCACCATTCACCCAGATACTGGAACTTCGGATTGTAGTTCACCAGAACCTCGATCTTCTTCCCGAGTTCAGTATAGAGAAGGTTGCGCATTGCGGCATACTCGACAGCGGCGTTCTTCTCCCCTTTCTTCAGGAGTTCGGCACGCTCGTCGGCAGCGCCCTTGAGCATGGCACGCATGTCGAATCCGGCAAGTACGATGGGCAGGATGCCTACGGGAGTGAGCACGGAGAAACGGCCGCCGACATTGTCGGGAACTACGAAAGTGCGGTATCCTTCCTGGGTTGCAAGGGTCTTGAGAGCGCCCTTCCTGGCATCGGTGATGGCCACGGTGCGGGCGGCGGCCTCTTCCTTGCCGTACTTCTTCTCGAGATATTCCTTTACGATACGGAAGGCCACTGCGGGTTCGGTGGTGGTTCCGGACTTGGAAATCACCACGCATGCAGCGTTGCTCTTCTCCACAAGGTCCATCAGTTCGGCGAGATAGTCCTCGCTGAGATTGTTGCCTGCGAAAACTACGCGTATCTGTCCTTCGGGACGCACGAACTGGTGCGAAAGCGCCTCGATGGCACAACGGGCGCCAAGATAGCTCCCGCCTATACCGATGACGACGGCAAGATCCACTCCGCGGGCCTTCCAGTCGTTCTTTATGGCTTCGCAGTCCGCTATGAGGCTTTCGGGAGTATCCACGGGCAGGGTCTTCCAACCGAGGAAGTCGTTTCCGGCACCTTTTTCGGACTCGAGCACATCGAAAGCGTCAAGGGCTTTCTTTACATATTCATTATAAACAGATTCTTTTACGAAGGAGCAGCAGCCCCCCAATTCTACTTTTACCATATAATAACAGTTTAATTTTCAACGAACGGGCACAAAATTACTAAAATTCTTCTTACTTTTGTAGATATGACACTGAAAAACATCTCCGTCATCGCAGCAGCGGCGCTGCTGGCCCTGACATCATGCGCCGGCACGAAAACCGGTTTCCCTAAGATCGACCAGAAAGGCAAGACGGCAGTCGTTGCGCACAGAGGATTCTGGAACTGCGAAGCCGCCGGGTTTGCCGAGAACTCCATCGCATCGCTCAAGGCCGCTCAGGACAACGGATTCTGGGGAAGCGAATTCGACGTCCACATCACCACCGACGACGTGATCCTTGTTTTTCACAATGATGAAATCGACGGTGCACGCATCGACACATGCGAAGCTGCCGCTTTTGCGGGACACCGCCTGGCTAACGGCGAAAAGATCCCTACCCTGGACGAGTATCTCACCCAGGGCGAAAAATCCGACAAGACCGTCCTGGTCCTTGAACTCAAGCCGGAAATCACCATCGAGCGCGAAGACGCCCTCGTGGACTTAAGCATAGAGGCGCTCATTGCACACAATCTCCTTGATCCCAAGCGCGTGATCTTCATCAGCTTCAGCAAGTACATCTGCGACCGCATAGCCGCCGAGTATCCCGAATTCATCAACCAGTATCTCGAAGGGGACTTCTCTCCCGAAGAACTTGCCGAGTTTGGAATCAATGGTTTCGACTACTATGAAAAGACTGTCCTGAAAGATTCGACTATCGTGGAACGCGCCCACGCCCTCGGAATGAGCACCAACGCATGGACAGTCAACAAGCCCGAGGAAATGCAGAAGTTCATCGACCTAGGCATCGACGCCATCACCACCAACGAGCCCCTTGTGCTCCGAGATCTTCTTGGCGAAAAGGAATTCAAGAAGTGATGCGAAGGATTTCGGTTTTCGCTTTGTTCACTCTCGTCTGGCTTGCAGGTCCCCTCTTGCAAGCCAGACCGCATAAAACGGGGGCCAAAGACATTGACCGGCTGTTCTCCAGTCCCGAAATGCAATACCGCCCTTATGTGAGATGGTGGTGGAACGGAGACCGCGTGGAACCCGCAGAGATAATCAGGGAACTGGGCATAATGCACGACGCCGGCATAGGCGGAGTGGAGATCAGCCCCATAGAATTCCCATCCGGGGCGGACACGGTCGGCAGGAAGGCCCTTGATTATCTTAGTCCCGAATGGCTGGAATGCCTTCGGACCGCCTTCGACGAAACCCGCCGGCTGGGTATGGGATGCGATCTTCTGGTCGGGTCCGGCTGGCCCTTCGGAGCAGAAAGTCTGCCAAAGGAAGACCGGGCATCAATACTCATCACCACTGCCGACTCCCTCACTTCCCGGCATCTGGAAATATCGAAATTCGCCCTCATCAAACAGGCGGATCCCCTTACGACCGTAACCAATCCGAGACGCACGGCGGAGGTGCTTAAAGTGATGCTGGTCCCCCAAGGCATTGGAGCCCTCGAAGATGCAATTGACGTTAGCGACAGATTCCGCGGCGATATTCTCGACATCGACATCCCCGAAGGCGTATGGTGGCTCTACAGCCTGATCCGCTTCGACTCCTTCGCCTGCGTGATCAACGGAGCGCCGGGAGCGGCCGGCAGCCAGATAGACTATATGAACGCCGGCGCCATCCGCCGTTATCTCGACAATATGGCCGGCAGGATAGAGGCGGAGACAGGCCCCCTCAGCGGGCATCTGCGCGCGTTCTTCGTCGACAACATGGAACTCGAAGGATGCAACTGGACCGCCGACTTCGCGGAAGAGTTCCTAAAGCGCAGGGGCTACGACATCATGCCCTGGTTCCCATATATAATGTTCAAGATGGGCCGGCTCGGCGATGTGTCCGAATACCGCTTCGGGGCGGAGAAGACCCCGGAATTCGAGAATCTCGTGCAGCGCGCACGCTACGATTTCGAAATCACCCGCATGGAACTCAACTATGAGCGCTACACCCGCACATTCCTCGCCTGGTGCAAGGAGAAGGGCGTGAAAGCCAGGGCGCAGGCCTACGGACGCGGTTTCTGGCCTCTTGACTCGTCTCTCGGCTACGATATTCCCGAAGGTGAGTCCTGGACCACGAACTGGCTCAGGCACCGACTGGGCGAAGAAATGGGCGATGATGACTACCGTCGCGGACGCGGCTACACAATGGTGAACAAATACGTATCATCCGCAGCGCATCTTGCCGGCAAACGCATCGTCAGCGCCGAGGAAATGACCAACACCTACAAGGTTTTCAACGTGCCGCTGGAATTCATCAAGGTCGGGTCCGATATGGCCGCTTTCTCCGGCATCACCCACTCGGTATGGCACGGATTCAACTACTCCCCTCTCGACGCCCCCTTCCCCGGCTGGGTGCAATACGGCACTTTCCATAACGAGCGCAACACCTGGTGGCCCTTCGTGAAGCATCTCAACGACTACAGGGCACGCCTCAGCGCCATACTGCAGAACACCGACATGGTTACGGACATCGCCATACTCCCTCCGAACGGCGACCTCTGGAGTGAACTCGGGGCGCAGAACGAGCCCTTCCCGGCAGCCCTCAACATCAGCTATACGTCCATGATATGGGAGGCAGTGCACAAGAACGGGGGCGGCGCCGATTATGTGAGCGAAGGGATACTGCGCGATGCCATCGTAAAGGACGGAAGGCTCTGCTACGGGCCCAAGGCCTACAGGGAGCTTCTCATCGTGGAGAACAAGGGAATCGACGAGGGCGCCCTTGCAAAGATAGAAGAATTCGTCAAAGGCGGAGGCAGGGTCTTCTGCATAGCCTGCCTTCCGCACAAGAGTCTGGGACTCAAGGATTTCAGCGTGAGAGATGAAGCTATAAAGACGAAGGTGGATGCCCTGCTCCGGGCTTTCCCGCAGAATTTCATACTACTCCCGAAGGCGGAGAACAACGCCTGGCTCGAGTGGTATTCCGAAGTGCAGAGCCGCTATGGTCTCCCCCATTCCGTAAGCATTTCCAATCCGGACAGATTCCTGCTCCAGAACCATTACAGGGCAGATGACGGCTCGCACTGGTACCTGTTTTCAAACGCCAGTTTCTCTGCAAGACAGAGTACCACACTGGAATTCGACCCCTCGGTATGCAAAGGCAGGAAGGCCTGGGTATACAATCCTGCAGACGGCAGGAAATACTCCCTCAAAATGGACGGCAACAAGGTGCAACTGGAACTCGGGCCGTCCGAAACCGTAGTCATCTCATTCAGCAGACTTGGAGGGAAGGCCCCCGCATGGAGACATCTGCCACTGCGCAAGGAAGCCGGCACAGAGCTTTGCGGCTGGACGGTGGAACTGCGCAATCCTCAAGTAGACACCCTGATCCGCTTCGAGTGCGACACTCTAGCCGACCTCAAGGACAGCCATCCGGCCTTTATGGGCACGGCAACGTATACGGCAAGCATCAGTCTTTCGGACTCCATTCCTTCATACATCGACCTGGGCAGGGTCTGCGACATAGCCGAACTGCGCATCAACGGGCAGAATGCCGGCCTGCGCTGGTGGGGGGATTCCATCTTTGAAACCGGAGGGCTGCTGCACGAGGGAGAGAACACTATAGAAGTCCGCGTCACCACGATGATGGGCAACTACGTACGCTCGCTCGGCAGCGACAATTCCGCCGCCAGACGCTTCATCCTGCGCAGGGACCATCCGCTTGTATCCGCAGGCCTCCTTGGACCGGTGGTATTATATTAAAGCGCTTGCAGCCAACGGTTTATCAGATCTACTCTGTCGGCAAACACGGAATAGTCCAGAGATTCGAAGGTATCACCCTCGCGGTTCGTAATGAGGGTGATGCCGGAGGTGAACATAAGCACCGGCACTCCCCTGTCGAAAAAGACCTTGTGGTCGCTGACCTTGCGGTAGAACAGATCCGTGAAGGACCTGCTCCCGTAATAGTCGTAGTAAAGATGAAGGGCCTTGTCGGAGTTGATGCGGTCGAAACGCTGCTGATAAGGGGCTCCGCCGAGAACGATCAGATAGTTCTTCCAGAACTTGTCCGGCGGAGCGAGGGTGCTGCCGAGGATGTCGAGATTCACTATCATCTTGAGACGCTGCCCCGAAAGGGCATTCTTGAGAGCCTCAGCTCCTGCCATATTGGCATTGTGACCGTCCACCAGGGCAAATATGACATCGCTTCTGCCCTTGAGGCTTTCAGCCAGAGACAGCAGGGCCGCAACCCCGGAGGCATTGCTGTCCGCCCCCGGATAGAGACGGCTGCCGATCTTGCCGAGCCCGTCGTAATACGCCATTATCAGCACTGCGGCCTTGTTCCTGGAAAACGACCCGGCGACAAGGTTCCTGCCTACAGCGCCTGAGGGGGTCTCGAAACTGTTTACGGCGACATCGTAACCTGTAAATTCCAGACGGTGAATTATATAGAAGGCGGCGGCGCAGGCACCGGCACTGCCTGTCTTGCGGCCGGCGCAGAGACTGTCGGACAGAAACTCCACGTCCCTCCTGAGCGCGGACTCCAGTCTGTCTTTTTCTTCAGGAGTTGCCGAAAAAGCCTCCTGCCCGGCGAGAAGCAGAAAGAGAAAGCAAAATAATTTTACACCGCGCGCTGAAACAGGCATAATAAATGTTATATTTGCTAGACAGTGTACAAAGCAGCACAAAAATAATGAAAAAGTTCGGGCTGGCAATATTCTTTTTGGTCTGTCTGGCATCCTGCCCGGCAGGATTGCTGCATGCCCAGTACGACAAGGATGTCTTCTTCCTGCGGGGCAGGCAGGCGTTCTCGGACGGCAAGTATGCCCTCGCGATAGAGAACTTCAATGTGCTGGCCCGTCTGGACACCACGGACTACTGGAACTTTTTCTTCCGGGGCATCTCGAAATACAATCTCGGGGACATACGCGGAGCACAGCAGGATTTCGACCGCTCGGTGCGTCTGAATCCGGTTTTCACCAACGGATATCACTATCGCGGCATAACCAGGAGCCGCCAGGGGCAGTACGAAGAAGGCCTTGCGGACCTGAACAGGGCGATTGAACTGCGGCCCGGCTTCATCGGCCTGTACTATAGCCGGGGCGTAACCTATTTCCTCGCCCAGCGTTTCGACGAGGCAGTGGCAGACTTCGACCAATACATCAAGAAGGAGCCCAAAGATCCGGGTGCCTACCTCAACCGGGGCGCTTGTTATCTGTTTCAGAAAGATACGGTGAAAGCCCTGGCAGATTACAACAAGGCCATCAAACTGGACCGCTATGACCCGGAGGCCTACATACGACGCGGTCGCCTGAATGCGGCCAGGCAGGATTTCGGCCTTGCGATAGAAGACCTGAATCAGGCGATACAACTCGACACGACCAACACTTTCGCCTATTTCAACAGGGCCCTTCTGTATGCTGACAGCAACAATCCCAAAGCCGCGATGGCCGATCTCGACCGCGTTCTCAAAGAAGAGCCGGGCAACGCCCTTACGCTTTACAACAGAAGCCTGCTCAAGGCCCAGGTCCGGGATTTCGAGGGCGCGCTGGACGACATGGACCACGTCATCGGCATCAATCCCGGCAATGTACTCGCCTATTTCAACCGCGCCGGTTTCTTTATCGAGATGGGGCGCTGGCAGGATGCCCTCGAAGACTACAATATGGCCATTGCGCTGTATCCGGACTTCGCGAAGGCTTATATGAACCGATCCTACGTCGAGAATATGATGGGCCGCTACAAGGCCTCGAAGGCCGACTACGAAATTGCCCGCAAGAAGGTCGCCGAATATGAAAGCAAGAACGCGAACGGACAGGCCGACTTCGCCGATACCACCCGTAAATACAGCTCCCTGCTGGCCCTTGACGCAGATTTCGCAAAGAAAGACTTCGACAACGAACTTCTTCAGCACAGAGACATCGACATCCGCCTGAGGCCCCTTTACAAATTCAAGATTTCGGGCGACGACAGCGGATACAAGGCGGCGCTCCGCACGGATTACGAAAGCCCGCTGATAGAACGGTTCACGGCAATGGTCCCCATCCCCGTTTCCGTCACCAACGAAGATATCGATGCGGTCACCCTCAAACGCAGTCTGGGAAGTATACTTGCCGGAGATACGAGCAGCGGTGCGGCCGGCACCAGGCTGACACAGTCCGAAATCAGCTTCATCCAGGGCATAAACGAAGTGCGGAACAAACAGTACAACGCAGCTCTCACCTGCTTCGACAACGCTGTCAAACAAGCTGAAACAGACGTATTCCGGGACAGATACATACGCTTCTACAAGGCTTTCTATCTGATGAACAGGGGCGTGCTCAGGGCGGAGATGATAGATTTCATCGCCAGCATGGAGCGCAACGTGCAGACTCTCACCATGGATGACCAGGGTACCATCAGGGCGCGCGTGAGCGACCGCATCGACCGCAACTACGACTATTCCGAGGCGATAGCTGACATGCAGGAGGCCATCAGCATCCTGCCGGACATCCCCTATCTGTTCTTCAACCTGGGCAATCTCTACTGCCTGTCGGGACAGATGGTGGAAGCAATCGACAACTATGGGAAAGCCATCAGCATCTACCCTTACATGGGCGATGCCTATTTCAACCGGGGGCTCGCCCTCATATTCATCAAAGACAAGGAAAAAGGATGCATAGACCTGTCCCGCGCCGGCGAGTTCGGCGTGGCCGACGCCTATAGCGTCATCTCCAAATATTGCAAAGAGAATGATCAGCAATAAGATAGTATTCCAGTCCCTGTCCAGCGGCAGTTGCGGCAACTGCTACTTCCTGCACATGGATGACGGTGAAGGCGGGGCGGGAGTCGTGATAGACGCCGGAGTAAGCATGAGACGCCTGAAGCAGGAACTGACCAAAAACGGATTCACCTACGACGACATCGACGCCGTGCTGATCACCCACGACCACATGGACCATATCCATAACCTGGGCCCTTACTGCAAGCGGCTGCTGAAGCCTGTGTGGATGACTCGCAAGCTCAGGTCTTCCCTTGCAACCCATTGGATGACAGGAGAATACCTCGGTCCCGTGGTCAAGCTGCTGCAGGATGAGGAATGGTCCGAGATAGTGCCCGGAAAAGTCAGGGCGCGCTATTTCATCGTGCCTCACGACGCCACCCAGACCGTGGGATACTGCATCGACCTGCAGGGTTACATCTTCGTGATCATGACCGATATAGGGCGAATGACAGACGAAGCGATAGCTTATGCCCGTAAGGCATCCACCGTAGTGATAGAATCCAACTACGACCTTGACATGCTGCGCAGCGGCTCATATCCCGTGGAACTGCAGAACCGCATCTGCGGTGGACACGGACATCTCTCGAACGAGGAATGCGCCGATGCGATCAGGGATTTCATGCATCCGGGGCTGTCCAATGTTTTCCTCTGCCATCTGAGCGAAAACAACAACACCCCGCACAAGGCCCTCGCTGCCAGCGCTCCCGCAGTGGAAGGCACCGGAATCAGGCTGCTGCCGCTCCCGAGACAGACGGCGTCCCCTGTTTTCATATTGTAATTTTGATTATCTTTGTAAGATAATATGAAAGCATTCTGGAATATGCTGAGGCGCTATGTCAGCCCCTACAGCAAATATCTCGGAGGATCGGTGCTGATGAACGTTCTCAGCGCCGTCTTCAATATATTCTCTTTCACCCTCATCATCCCCGTGCTCAAGATAATCTTCCAAATGGAAGAAAATGCCTATGAGTTCATTCCCTGGGGCACCGGAGACTTCAAAGAAACCCTCATCAACAATTTCTACTGGTACGTCTCCCAGTATAAGGCATCCAACGGTCCTGTCGTCACCCTGCTTGTGCTGGCGGGTCTCCTGATAGTTATGACAGCGCTCAAGACCTCCTGCTATTTCGGTTCCACGGCGGTTATGGTGCCTCTTCGCACCGGCATCGTCAAGGACCTCAGGATGCAGATCTACAACAAGATCATCGAACTGCCTCTGGGCTTCTTCTCCCAGGAACGCAAGGGAGACATAATTGCCAGGATGAGCGGCGACGTGCAGGAAGTCGAGAACTCCATCACAGGGTCTCTCGATATGCTCATCAAGAACCCCATCCTGATCATTTTCTACCTCGGGACCCTGGTTTTCATTTCCTGGAAACTGACGCTATTCGTGCTTGTCTTTGCCCCGCTGATGATGTGGCTGATGGGAGTGATAGGGCGCAATCTCAAGAAGAAATCCACTGAGGCACAGGCTCTTTGGAGCGACACTATGAGCCAGGTGGAAGAGACTCTCGGAGGCCTCCGCGTGATCAAGGCCTTCCTGGCAGAAAAGAGTATGACCGACCGTTTCGACAAGGTTACCGGGGCTATGCGCAGGAAAAACGCAAAAGTGTCCACCAGGCAGGCTCTCGCCCACCCCGTAAGCGAGTTCCTGGGCACGATGATGATTGCCATCGTGCTCTGTTTCGGCGGTTATCTCATCATCAAGGATGAATCCTTCATCGACGCACCGACCTTTATCTTCTATATGGTCATACTCTATAGCGTCATCCAGCCTATCAAGGACTTCTCCAAGGCGGCCTACAACATCCCCAAGGGCCTTGCTTCGATGGAGCGCATAGACAAGATCCTGGACGCCCGGAACAACATCCGGGAGAGCGAGGGTGCGGCTGAACTGGACAGATTCGAGGACAGCATACGTTTCGAAGGCGTGTACTTCAGCTACGACTCTTCCCGCCAGATTCTGCAGGACATCAACCTGGAAATCCCCAAGGGCAAGACCATAGCGATAGTAGGAGCTTCCGGAGGAGGCAAATCCACGCTGGTGGATCTGATTCCCCGCTTCTACGACGTCAACGAAGGCCGCATCACCCTGGACGGCACCGACATACGCGAATTCAGGCTCGACAGCCTGAGGGCGTTGATGGGCAATGTCAATCAGGAGCCCATCCTTTTCAACGACACCATCTTCAACAACATAGCCTTCGGCGTGGAAGGAGCGACCGAAGAGCAGGTGGTCGAGGCGGCCAAGATCGCCAACGCCCACGAATTCATCATGGAGAAAGAGGACGGATACCAGACAAACGTGGGCGACCGCGGATGCAAGCTCAGCGGCGGACAGCGCCAGAGGATCAGCATCGCCAGGGCTATCCTGAAAAACCCGCCCATACTCATTCTGGACGAAGCTACGGCAGCCCTTGACACCGAGAGCGAGCGCGCGGTGCAGGAGGCTCTCGAGCGGCTCATGAACAACCGCACCACCATAGCCATCGCCCACCGGCTGAGCACTATCAAGGATGCAGACGAAATCATCGTAATCGATGACGGACGCATAGTGGAACGCGGCAAGCACGACGAGCTCATCGCACTGAACGGTTATTACCGCAAACTTCACGACATGCAAGCTCTATGACGACACCGAAGACCATACTGGCCCGGATACTGTTCCTCCTTTACATAGCCGCAGTCGCCATGCTGTGCTTCATGCACGTGGACAAACTGCCGGATGTGCAGAAGTTCATCTTCGGCATCCCTACCGACAAGGTGGCGCATTTCCTGATGTTCCTGCCTTTCCCCATTCTGGCTTATCTCGCGTACGACCATCTGACAAACAAACTCGGCCACGCAGTCCTGTTTGCGATTGCGACCATGGCATTCGGGGCGTTGCTCGCGTACGGCACCGAGTACATCCAGGGCAGACTCCCCTACAGGTCGATGGACATGAACGACTTCAAGGCCGACCTGCTGGCCCTTGCCGTAAGCTGCGTATTCGTCTTCATCGTAGACATCACTCATCTGAAAGTCCGAAAGAACTAGCATTTTTATGTACCGCCGATTAATCCTGATAGCCGCAGCACTTTTCGCGGGGCTCACAGCAAATGCCCAGAAAGCCATTCTGGATGCCTTCAAGCCCGTTACAGACTCGATCACCGTGCTGACCAAGGAGCATTTCGGGGTAAGGTCCTTCATCAAACTCAACAAGGCGATGAAGCGCGGGAACAGCCTGGACCTTTACTTCACGAAGGAACTCGGAGACTATCCCTGGCGCAAGGCCGATCTTGCGTGGTTCAGGGCAAGGCTGCGCGAGCAATGGCCCGATGAAGTCCGTTCTTACAATCTGGGAGGAATCTGGTGCGAATCGGTTGATTTCGAAGATCTCGCCAATCCTGCCCTCGGCAACAGCGGAAAGCCTGCGGACTACAGGTTCCGCCCCAGGAACATCCCTGCACGCAGGCAGTTCATAGAACAGATCGGGCAGCGCCGCTTCGACGGCGGACTCCAGGGGAGGAACATCGCCCTCTGGCAGAGCCACGGACGTTTCTACGACAACGGTCTGGGCGCCTGGAGCTGGCAGAGATCCCCGAACTGGCGCACGACCGAAGATCTCTACACCCAGAGTTACGTTCTCCCCTATCTTATCCCCATGCTGGAAAGGGCCGGCGCCTACGTGCTGACTCCCCGCGAAAGGGATACAGGCAGCATCGAAGTCATCTGCGACAACAACGCCCATTTCCGTTCCCCGGGCTTCCCCGTCCGCACCCACGGCACATATAAGGAAAAAGGCGCCTGGAAAGATGCAGGAGAGGGCTTCGCCGACAAGAAAGAGGTTTATGTCAAGGACGACAATCCCTTCACAATGGGCAGCGCAAGGCAGATTTCCACGGTTTCCGGCAAAGGAAACGCCAACGTCCGCTGGAATCCCGGGCTCGAGGAAAACGGCCGTCACTGCATCTACATTTCATACAAGAGCCTTCCAAACAGCAGCCGCAGCGCCCATTATACAGTATCGCACCGCGGAGGGACCAGCGAGTTCATAGTGAACCAGAAAATGGGCGGAGGCACCTGGATTTATCTCGGAGAATTCGACCTCGGCCCGGATTCTTATATAATGCTGGACAACGGCACTCCTGCCGGACGCAGTTTCGACAGGGGAAGCGTCGTTACCGCCGATGCAGTCAAAGTCGGCGGCGGCATAGGCAAGATTGCCCGTGGCAAAGGCAGCGACAGCTCAAAATGGGAGATATCCGACGTGCCCGCATACCTGGAAGGGGCGATGTACTGGGAACAGTGGGCAGGAATGCCCTACGACCGCATCCACCAGTGGAGTACGGATTACACTTGCGACTATGCTTCCCGCGGAGAATGGGTGAAGATGATGAAGGACGACAAGGAAATCCCCTTCGATGTCTCGCTCGCCTTCCATACCGACGCCGGAGTCACTCCCGACGACTCCATAGTCGGCACGCTCGCCATCTACACCCTCAAGGCGGACGGCGTGCGCAAATTCAAGAACGGCGATGACAGGTCCGCCTGCCGTCTGCTGACCGATTATGTGCAGACTCAAATCACCGGCGACCTGCGTTCAGATTTCGACTCCCTTTGGACAAGGCGCCAGATCTGGAACAGGTCCTACTCGGAATCACGAACCACCGATGTTCCGGGAATGCTTCTGGAACTGCTTGCCCACCAGAACTTTGCGGACATGAAATTCGGCCTGGATCCGAGTTTTCGCTTCGCCGCCTGCAGGGCCGTATACAAAGGCATCCTGAAATTCCTGAGCACGTACTACGGACAGAACTATACCGTCGCTCCCCTTCCCGTCAACAGTTTTTCCGTCACGCTCGGGGCGGACAGCAAGGCGGAGTTGAAATGGGAACCGACCGAAGATGATAAAGAACCTACGGCGATTCCGGACAGTTATATAGTTTACACTCGAATCGACGACGGGGCATTCGACGGGGGCAGCATAGTGAAAGGCTGCAGCACCCTTGTCCCCATCAGCGCGGGCCATCTCTATTCTTTCAAGGTAGAGGCTTGCAACCGCGGAGGCAGGAGTTTCCCTTCGGAAATCCTGAGCTGCGGCATTTCTTCAGCTGAAGCCAGGGAAGTTCTCATAGTCAACAACTTCGACAGAGTCAGCGCCCCTGCATGGTTCGATTCCGACAAGTATGCCGGCTTCGATTCCAGGATGGACGGCGGCGTCCCTTTCATCAAGGACATTTCCTACGGCGGCGAGAGTTACGAATACAGGAGGGGCAAGGCATACATCAACAACACCGCACCCGGTTTCGGCGCGACCGAAATCGACATGGCCGGATTCCAGCCAGCAGGCAACAGTTTCGACTACCCTGCCGTTCACGGAAAGGCCCTCATGGAACTCGGGTACAATTTCTCGTCCGTCAGCAGCAGCGCCTTCTCCAAGGCTCAGGTAAGGCCATGTTTCGCCCTGGACGTCATCTGCGGCAAGCAGATAAGCACCTTGGTGGGGAACTCCCGCAAGCCGGCCAGATTTCAGGTATTCCCTGCCGCTTTCCGCAAGGCCCTCAGGGCATCGGCCGCCGCCGGATGCAATATTCTCATCTCAGGCGCATACATAGCCACAGATGCCTGGGACGAGATATATCCAATCGGAGATGAGGCATATCAGGAAGATGCGCGTTATTTCATCGAAAACTGCCTCGGATACCGCTGGTCGACATCGCGAGGCTCGGTCAACGGCAAAGTGAAGTTTGACGGGCAGAATTTCAGTTTCTGCAACGAACTAAACGAGAACAGCTATTGCGTGGAGATGGCGGGAGGCATACGCCCTTCTTCCGGAGGAAAGACCATAGCCACATATTCCAACAAGACAGGAGCCGGCGTCTACCATCCTTTCGAAGGATACAAAGTGGTGGCCTGGAGCTTCCCTCTGGAGCTTACAATAGGCGAAGATAAACTTGAGACAATACTAGACAAATCATTGAAATACTTTGAATAACACTATGGAACAAACAAAATTCAGACTTGAGTCAGACCTGATTGGCGAACTTGAAGTGCCCGCCGATGCTTACTATGGCGTACAGACACAGAGGGCCATCAACAACTACAAGATTTCCAATACTCACATGAGTGATTATCCGGAATACATCATTGCGATGGCATACGTCAAGTGGGCGGCAGCCTCGGCGAACGCCGAACTCGGTGCTCTTGATCCCACGATCGCTGATGCCATTTGCAAGGCTTGCGAGGAAATCGTGAACGGAAAACTCCACGACCAGTTCCCCGTCGACATGATGCAGGGCGGTGCAGGAACCTCCGTCAACATGAATGCGAACGAAGTAATTGCCAACCGCGCACTGGAGATAATGGGGCACAAGAAAGGTGAATACCAGTTCTGCTCCCCCAACGACCACGTAAACTGCGCCCAGTCGACCAACGACGCTTATCCTACCGCCTTCCGTTACACCTTCGTGCGGATGAACAAGCAGCTTGTAAAGGCTCTGGAAAACTTGATCGATGCCTTCCGCGCAAAGGGAGAGGAATTCAAGGACATCCTCAAGATGGGGCGCACACAGCTCCAGGACGCAGTCCCCATGACTTCCGGACAGGAGTTCATCGCCTTCGCAGACAATCTTGAAGAAGAACTTGCGAATCTTGAACGCAACGCCGTGCTGCTCAAGGAGATAAACATGGGAGGGACAGCCATCGGAACAGGCCTTAACGCCGTTCCCGGATTTGCTGAACTATGCACGAAGAGGATGAGCGAACTCTGCGGAGACGCCCTCATTTCCGCTCCAGACCTTGTGGAAGCCACCCCTGACACCGGTGCCTATGTGAGTTACTCGGCAGCTCTCAAGCGTCTTGCAATCAAGCTCAGCAAGACCTGCAACGACCTCCGCCTGCTCGCTTCCGGCCCCCGCTGCGGTCTTCACGAGATCAACCTGCCTCCCATGGCGCCCGGTTCCTCCATCATGCCCGGCAAGGTCAACCCTGTCATTCCCGAAGTCACCAACCAGGTATGTTTCAAGGTGATAGGCAACGACACCACTGTAGCGTTCGCCGCCGAGGCAGGACAGCTTCAGCTTAACGTCATGGAGCCCGTTATCGCGGAATCCATCCTGGAAAGCATCACATGGCTCACAAACGCCATGAATACGCTGCGCGAGAAGTGCATCGTAGGCATTACCGTGAACAAGGAGCATTGCTACAAGATGGTAAAGAATTCCATTGGAATCGTTACCGCCCTCAATCCATACATCGGATACAAGAACTCCACGAAGGTGGCGAAGGAAGCCCTGGAAACCGGAGGAAGCGTTTACGATATAGTACTAGAGAAGGGGCTGATGACGAAAGAAGCGCTGGACGAGGCCCTTGACCCGTCCAGAATGATCGCTTCTCACAAACTATAGAGAGACTTTCCTACTTCTGCTTAAGGCGCTGGTATTCTTCCTGCGCCTTTTTTATTTCCTCCGGGACAGGACGGCCGGTAATTTTTTCAATGGAAGCGAAACTGCCGAGGTCGTCCCACGGCCAGTCGGCAGGAATACACCAGACATGGGAAGATTTTTCCATCACTGCATAATCGATGGAAATCTTCTCGCAGGTCGGGAACAATTCCGCAAGTGCGGCCTCCTCGGAGGGGGTATAGAAGGAGGGTTCGAGGGCGTCCATCACAGCCGCGATCCCTGGAACATGAGCCCGGATCTCGGCCTCCACAGACATGGTGCTCCAAACGAAGATACCGGCATTCCAGAAGTAATTTCCGGCCTTCAGATAGCGCTTTGCCGTCTCGAGGTCGGGTTTTTCGCGAAAAGACTTGACTTTGATTATATCCGGCTCATTATCAATTGTTTGCATTTCGTCAAGTGACGAAATTTCGATATATCCATAGCCCGTGTTAGGGTTTGAAGGCTTAATGCCAACGCACACGACGGATGGTTTTCCGGAGCCCGTGAATTTCAAGGCCTTTTTTATCGTAACTGCAAATGAATCAATGGATGAAACAAATGCGTCAGATGGGCTAACAACTATGTTACATTGACCAAATCTGGCCTTTATCTTCCAAATTGCATAAGAAATGCACGGAGCGGTGTTCCTGGGCACAGGTTCGGCAAGGATCTGATCGTCCGGAATTGCAGGCAATTGCTCCTTAATCCAATGGATATAGTCCTTCGATGTCACTACCCATAAATAGCCGTCGGGATCGACAGCCTTGAATCGCTCGTAAGTCATCTGGATCAGAGTCTTCCCGCTCCCTAAAAGATCAAGGAACTGCTTGGGTTTTTCTGCCGTACTCAAAGGGTACAGTCTGGTCCCCTGCCCCCCGGCCATAATCACGAAATGATTGGTCATGTTACTATTGCTTTGGTCCGCTAATATACGGAGTTTTTACGAATGAAAAAAAGTGAAAAAATATTTGGAATATTAAAGGTAAAGTTATACCTTTGCAATCCCAAATCGGGGACTCGTTAGCTCAGTTGGTAGAGCACAACACTTTTAATGTTGGGGTCTCGGGTTCGAGCCCCGAACGGGTCACAATCTTTGAAAGCATGCACCCTTAGCTCAGCTGGTAGAGCAACTGACTCTTAATCAGTGGGTCCAGGGTTCGAATCCCTGAGGGTGTACCAGAATAAGGCCGGTAAAAATCAATAAGATTTTGTCCGGCCTTATTCTGTATACGTTCATAACAATGCTGTATAATTTAACTTTTAGTTGATAACCTTTGGTTTATTAATTTGGATCGCGTATATTTGCAGAAAACAAATGCCTATGCGTCCGAATCCGTTTATACTTGAGCCTTACAAGAATAAAGAATTATTCTGTGACCGTGAGGTGGAAACAAATCTTATTATTGACTACCTTAACAACGGGAGAAACGTTACTTTGATTTCTCCAAGACGTTTGGGAAAAACGGGCCTGATTTATCGCGTGTTTGAAGAAATTGGAGATCGTCAAAATGATACAGATACCTTCTACGCAGACATCAGTTCTTCTCAGGACCTTGAGGATTTCATAAAACTACTTGCGGAATCCGTTGCCCGTGTACTAAAGCAGCAAAACAAGATATCTTCTTTCTTCAAGGCTCTCGGAGGTCTTCGTCCCCTGATCTCTTATGATGCATTGACCGGGACTCCGGAAGTAAGTATTACGTACAGGAACGACAACGATAAATCACTCACCCTGAAAGGGATTTTTCAATATTTAGAGAGCCATAACAAGAAGGTTGTTCTTGCAATAGACGAATTTCAGCAGATCCGGGAATATGAAGATGTGAATATGGAAGCCCTCCTAAGGACCTATATACAACCCCTTCATAACGTACATTTCATCTTTTGCGGAAGTAAAAAGCATACAATGACCGATATATTCTCTAATGCAAAGAAACCTTTTTATGAGAGTACGACATTCGTCCCGCTTGGCAAACTGGATGTCCTGATTTATGAGAAGTTTATCACAAATCTATTTAAGGCTAACGGGAAAGCAATCGAACCGGAAAGTGTAAAACACATCATTGATTGGACAAGGGATCATACTTTCTATACTCAAACGCTCTGTAACGAGGTCTATTTGAGAAGCTCAGCAGTCATAACATCTTTGGATATACTTGAAGCCGAAAGGAGTATTCTTGACGCAAACCGGGACCGTTTCCTTGAATTGCAACGGCTCCTTACAGTGGCTCAATGGCGACTTATGAAAGCCATAGCCCACGAAGGAAGCATTCAGCATCCAACGTCCTCTTCTTTTATTCAGAAATATCGTCTCGGCTCTGGGGCGGCTGTATCAAAGAGTGTAAAGTCGTTGATTGAGAAAGAGCTTATACTTGTCGAGAACGACGGCAGTAAAGATACTTATTGCATATACAACGTATTCCTTTCCAGATATCTGGAAAAAGAGTATAGCTAAACCGAAAGACAATCAGAACTTCAGCCTACAACTTATCGTGAGTATTCTGTTTTGGATACAACCGTTACACCTTCAGGGACAGAATACTCCGCATTGGGAGTGCCGTCTTCCGACAAGGTCCAGGAAACACTCACCCGGCCATAAGGAGTATCATACCAGCCCTTTGCCCAAGTTATATCTCCTACCGGCATGGGGTTTATGATCACTTTATTTGAAGCGACCGCATCAGGGGCATCCGAAACACCTAGGACATTGGTGTAGAACCATTCCATCACGTGCCCAAGCATCAAGTGGTTGTTGGACACATTCTTATATGCCGGCCAGGATTCGGTAAGAGCCGTTGCGCCGTTCTCCAGCTGATAACCATATCCTGGAACATCCGTCCGGTTGATCATACGGAAAAGCGTCTCGCTCCCCCTCCTGCTTGCGCCAAGGGCATTCACCAGATAATGGAATCCTACATCTCCACTTGTAAGAGCGAATCCTCCTTCTCTAATTACAGATAAAAGGCTCTCTTCTACTGCAGAGACATCCTCATACGGTACAAGGCCGAGGCTTAGCGGCATAGCCAGCGAGGTCTGGCTGCCGGTAGCGTAAGTATGTCTCTCAGCATCGTAGAAAGCAGTATTGAAAGCCGTCTTGATATCTTCCGACAGTTTCTCATACACTGCGATTTCATTGTTTCTGCCCAACACCTTGGCAGCATCAACCATAGCCCTGGCCGCTTCGTACCAAGCGGCTGTAGCCGTCAAAGCAATGGGAGTCAACTGCGCCTTTCCATAATCCTTAGGTCCAAGATCGCACCAATCTCCAAGCCCGTGGCTAAGTATAAACCCCTCTGCCTTGCTGGCAAGATAATCCATATACCGTGTCATCATTTCCCAAGAATCTGCCAGATAGTCCCTGTCGCCATACCACTTGTAAAGATACCAGGGCAATAACACAGCAGATGTCCCCCATTCCGGCGAATCTACGAAACCGCCCCTGAATACGACATATTCCGGAGCAATATCCGGAATCAGGCCATTATCTCTCTGCGAATCTCTCATTGCCAGAATGATATTCCTCAAAACACCATCCAACTTGTAGTTCAATCGTATAGAATTGCCCATGAGATGGTCTTGCTCAAGCCAGCCAAGTTTCTCTCTATGAGGACAATCCGTTATCACACTTTGAAGATTACTTTTGATCGCCCAATCTATCAGATTGAAAATACGGTTCATAAGGGGAGACGAACACTCGAATCTGCCAGTCTGGGCGGCGTCAGCCCTGGTATGCAGAAGAGAGACATCCTGTATTTTATATTCCCCGCTGACAGGGACGATTTCGGCATACCTCTGCCCATAGTAAGTGAACTTCGGGCAGAATACCTCTTCTCCGTTACCGGAAAGTGTATATTCGCAATAGAACGGCGCTCCGGAAGCCTTCTGGGTAACGCGTCCGTTTTCGTCAAGCAGTTCTCCCGGATAAATTCTGAACTTTGCCCCTTTCTCCCCTGTCGCCTTAACCTGAACCTTGCCGGAAGCATTTTGTGCAAAATCGAAAACAATCGCCCCATCATCAAAGGCAGTCTCACTCATTGAAGGCAATGTATCTTTCACCTCAATCTGAGGACTCGGCTGCAGGCATAGTTCTCCACCCGGGGACGAAACCTGTACTGCATTCTCCCACGCAGAATCATCATATCCGGAAAGAGTCCATCCCGGAATCTCCAGATTAGCATCATAATCTTCTCCACCAAAAATGCTGCTGTATGTCACTGGAGAAAGATGACATTTCCAATCTGTCCCGCTCATTATCCTTTTCTTTATTCCAAAAGGATAATCCATTTCCAGACAGCAAATCATTTTCGGATATCCATAAGCATTTTCAAACTTTGCATAACGGGTGGATGAAACATAATGAAAACCGTTTCCCACCGTGACACCTATCACATTATGTTTCTCCAATAGTCCGGTTACATCATATTCATTATAAAGAACACGCTTATCGAATAAAGACCAGCCAGGAGCCAATGCACCGGAAATACATTCGCCATTAACCATGACCTCATACTGACCAAGTCCACTGATGTAAAGTGTCGCTTTTTTCAAAAGGCATCCTGCTCGGAACTCCTTTCTAAACATTGGAACCTCAGCCTCTTCACGAACAGTCCCGCGGTTTCCCGGCCTGTGCCTACCCGGCACAAGCCGGTTCTCCGCCGGCATTTCACTTCTACCAATCCAAATTGCATCACGGAAAGGGTTTTCCTGTACTGCTGAACAGGAAACCAATAGGGAAAGCACTAAGGCCTTCCCCATTGTTTTGAATAATACACTAACCACTTATTATCCTATTTAAGTTTAGGTTCTGTTCCAGAGAAATCCCAAATCGCACTGCTCCAGGCCGTTCCGATTGTTGCAGCATCCTGCACAAGGACCGACAGCGTCTTTGTGGTTTCTTTGCCATGGTGGCAGTATGCATCGGTATTGCTTCCGCATTGAGGGAGAGTTCCGGCAGGAGAGACAAAAGCCATATCGAAAAGTGCCGTATCATCCACAGAAACGCATGTATAGGAAATGCTATTTGACCGGAAACAATAATTGACCTCGATATTAACACTCTTGGCATGAGCAACAACTGCTCCGCTGCTGTAAGTTTTCCCGTTCCCTCCATTTATCGCACTATTGAAAGCCATACATCTGACCAAACTGACGCCTGCCTTGGTAGCCTGACCGAAAACTCCGCCTGCACCCCATCGTGTAGTGCTAACTGATCCTGTTGCATAGGTATTGGTTATATTTGTTATACCTGTGTTTATATGGCCACCAAGTATACCTCCAGCCCATCTGTCTGATGACACATCTCCGGTAGCATAACAGTTGCTGATATTAATCGTCCCTGTTGTACTATTATTGGCGCCCAATATACCACCCGCATAATAAGATGTGGCTGTTACAGTCCCACCAATAAGGCAGCATCTCGAAATATTCACCACTACATCACCGGATAGTTGAACCAGACCGGCAATACCTCCGGGATAACTCGTTTTTGTACTGATTGTGCAGTTGCTTACACTGACATCTTCGATATCCGCTGCAGCCGTGATGATGCCAACCAGGCCACCCGCTCCTTCATAACTGCTTGTGCTTACAGTACAGTTTGTTATATCAACGTTATTCACACTACCTCCAACAGTAATAAGACGTGCAAGAACACCTATGTTCTTTGAGCCACCGACTGTGGAGCTCGAGATAGTAAGGTCTTTAACGGAGCCGTTCAGATCGCAGAAAAGAGCGTTATTCAAATTACTAATTGTCTTACCGTTACCGTCCAGACTGACCGCCTTGTCGTACGGATCCGCATCATTGGCGGGAGTCCATGATTCACCGACCATGTCAATATCATCCATCAATTTGAAGTACTTGGTTTCACCGGATGCGAGATCTTCCACCATGTGCTGCATATGGATTGGTTCGGTGATAAGCCAGGGGTCGCCGTCAACGCCGGTGCCGCCTGCATAGCGGCCGGTGCTTGTCCAAGCGCTCTTGTCGAGGGTGATGACGTTCACCTTGCCAGCCTGGAGAACGAAACTAGTGGTGAGGGTAATCTCCTTCTCCCAAACATTGTCATAACTGTCGATGAACTTCACCTTGACTTTTTCACCTGCTGCAACAGCCTCGGAGTTCTTCTGCGAAAGGGCCATGTATGCGGTGAAGGCATGCTTGGCATCGAGGGTGACGCCGGAAAGAGTCATGTCGAGGCTGGCTGCTTTGGTGGCGTTATTGTCGGTATAGAACACTGCCGAGGGGGCCTCGATGCCGACGCCCTTGACGGTCGTCACTACATCGGGCACCTGAATGTGGAACTTAAGGATACCGCTCTGGGCGAAGGTGCCGCCTGCGGGGGCAGCGAACTTAACGTCGCTGAAGTCGGAAAGACCGGTGATCTTCGCAGTCCACGCGCCGGTGAGATGTGCAAGATTTGCATCGCCTGTCTGGGTCTGGCCGACGAAGGACTTGCTGTCCATTGCGGCTACAGAAGTGACAGTACCGGGATAGAGCACGGTGAATGATGAGCCGGATACGGCTGTTCCGGTGAAGTTGGCCTTCGAGCCGGATACTCCGCTGAGGGTAAAGGTCTGCGCTTCGTCAGTATCTTCGCCGATGATGGTGAGCTTGTCTGATGTACTCCAGGCGAGGTCCACCTTGTTAGTTCCCTGCGTGAAGTCCACCTTGGTGGCGGGATCTGTTGCAGGGACCGAAGGGAGGGTTGCAGTAATGGTAATGGTCTCGCCGGGCTGATATTCCGCCTCGGGAGCCTTTTCTTTTTCGCAAGCGACGACAGCAAAGATCGACGCAAGAATTACGGTTGAGAGTTTGATTGCGTGTTTCATCGTGTGTCGTTGTTTAGAAAGTCTGGTTAAAGTCAGTAAATGTAATCTCATCGATGCTGCCCAGGGCAGTGTCGATTGCCAGAGCATCGATGTCGCTCGTCAGCACGGGATGATTCCCCCTCACCTCATAGGCCGCCGATGTGGGAGCCTCATAGGGATGCAATTGTTTGGTTTTCATCATAATGTTTATATGTTTGTTTGTTATTTCACAATCACAGTTTCAATTCCCAGCAGGAACGCCGTCTTCCTGATTTCTTCAGCAAGGTGGCCGATGCCTATAGCGCAGTGATGCGAAGGGCCTGCCTTGCACCACTGGTCGAAGAAACTGCGCATCCCGCAGGGGAAACGGTAGCGACTGTTGGTGTTCACTATCTGAAGAATATCCCCGGGTACCGAGCGGCCTTCCGCAACAAGCAGGAACAGGCCGTCCTTCCCTTCGCAGACCGACAGCAGGGTGACGTCGCAGTTCTTGACAGTCATCTGGATGGACAGGCCGTTGCCGGGCTTGCCGTGGTACACCGGGAGGGGCACAAGCCCGACCTTTTTCTCCGCCATAAGATAGTGCGCGGGACCGTCGTGGCCAAGAAGCACAACGTCGTCGTCGAAGTCCATCGCATAGAACTCCGAGAACGAACCGCCGGCGCCCAGGAGGCTCATTATCTTCATCGCCATCGCGTTCTTCACCTCGTACTCCCCTGCCACGGGAATGCCGCGGCCGGTAAGGAGGGTGTTGCCGGCGATTACCGAGGTCACTATGTCCTCGTTCTCATTACCGTTCTCGCCCTCGTAGTAGTACGCCATAGAACCAAGGTCGTGTTTCGCCACCAAGCGGTCCAGCGCTACTGATGTCCGGGCAGCACGGCGCAGTTCCGCCTCGCTGCATTCTTCGCTCACAGAGAATTCGCGGCGGAACTCGTCTTCCTTCGCAGAGACTTCTTCTTCTGTCACGGCCCTGCGCAGACCTGCCAGTTCGTCCATCTCGATAAGATCGATGTGGCTGCCAAACACGGAGCTTATCTGGCGCAGGTCGGTGTAGACATCAACCATCCCGCAGTAGTAGTGCCCGAGAAGGCCGAGGCGGTTGTTGTTCAGGCCGGTGCGCACCTTGGCGGCTTTCACCCACGAGAGGATATCTTCCCGCGTGCGGGCGTCGCCGAGGTAACCGGTCACTATGTCGTAGCGGATGCCTGCACGGTTGAATACGCCGGCAATCTCCGGGATGGAGCAGGCCGTACAGGCGTCCAGCCACATCCCGGTCATCTTACCGCGGTCGCTCTGGGAATTGATCTTCGCGTAGTCGATTGCGGATGAAGGCTGGATGTTCAGCAGGATCACCGGGCAGCCCACCGCCCGCGCTATGGGGAGAATGGTCGAGGAGAGACAGTAGGTCGCCACGTGAACGAAGAGCAGGTCGATGCCCGCCTCCTTGAGTTCGCGGGCAGCCTCCTGGGCACGCTCCGGGGAATCCACCATGCCGAGGCCGCGGACGGACACCCCGCCCTCCTCCGATATGATCCCAGCAATCTTCTTGCCGTATCCGAGGAGGCTGTCATTCAGTCCCTCAAACTGGGCCCAGTAGGTATTGAGCCCCGCGCTGAAAAATCCAATTTTAGTCTTCATTTAAAAACAGGTTCAGATCATGAGAAATTCCATATCGAACCACTCCATGCCGTTCCGATTGTTGCAGCATCCTGCACAAGGACCGACAGCGTCTTTGTGGTTTCTTTGCCATGGTGGCAGTATGCATCGGTATTGCTTCCGCATTGAGGGAGAGTTCCGGCAGGAGAGACAAAAGCCATATCGAAAAGTGCCGTATCATCCACAGAAACGCATGTATAGGAAATGCTATTTGACCGGAAACAATAATTGACCTCGATATTAACACTCTTGGCATGAGCAACAACTGCTCCGCTGCTGTAAGTTTTCCCGTTCCCTCCATTTATCGCACTATTGAAAGCCATACATCTGACCAAACTGACGCCTGCCTTGGTAGCCTGACCGAAAACTCCGCCTGCACCCCATCGTGTAGTGCTAACTGATCCTGTTGCATAGGTATTGGTTATATTTGTTATACCTGTGTTTATATGGCCACCAAGTATACCTCCAGCCCATCTGTCTGATGACACATCTCCGGTAGCATAACAGTTGCTGATATTAATCGTCCCTGTTGTACTATTATTGGCGCCCAATATACCACCCGCATAATAAGATGTGGCTGTTACAGTCCCACCAATAAGGCAGCATCTCGAAATATTCACCACTACATCACCGGATAGTTGAACCAGACCGGCAATACCTCCGGGATAACTCGTTTTTGTACTGATTGTGCAGTTGCTTACACTGACATCTTCGATATCCGCTGCAGCCGTGATGATGCCAACCAGGCCACCCGCTCCTTCATAACTGCTTGTGCTTACAGTACAGTTTGTTATATCAACGTTATTCACACTACCTCCAACAGTAATAAGACGTGCAAGAACACCTATGTTCTTTGAGCCACCGACTGTGGAGCTCGAGATAGTAAGGTCTTTAACGGAGCCGTTCAGATCGCAGAAAAGAGCGTTATTCAAATTACTAATTGTCTTACCGTTACCGTCCAGACTGACCGCCTTGTCGTACGGATCCGCATCATTGGCGGGAGTCCATGATTCACCGACCATGTCAATATCATCCATCAATTTGAAGTATCTGGTTTCTCCAGATGCCAAAAGGCCATTTATGGCCTGCATCTGATGCTGGTCGCCGATGAGGTAAGGATGCGCGGCGGTGCCGTCGTCATCCTTGCCGGCATATTTGTCGATGTTCGAGCAGTCGATGCCGATGTACTGAGGCGTGCCGAAATTGGTGCTCGCAGGAATCTGGCGGTATGCGGTATACTTGTCGTAGGCGTTTGCAGAGGTCTGGAACTGAATCAACAGGTCCATGGCGGCAGCATTTATGGCATCTCCGGCAGGGAGGGTTGCATAAACATCAAGAGTCTTGTCATCTCCCTCGGTTCCGGGAATCGTCAGGTTCACCACAACGGTATTAGTACCTGCGAACACATTCTCGGAGGCCTTGAAGATAACCTTCTGCACCGCACTTGCAACTACGTCGGGGAGTTTTGCCCTGAGGCGAAGGACAGACGACTGTGAGAAGGTTCCGCCAACCGCACTTGCACCTGCCTCACTGAAGGTAATGCCGGTGTATTCGCTTGCTCCGCTGATGGCTACCGCATAGGCCAGATGGCTAGCATCGCCGTCTGCGCTCTGCGTCTGCACTGCATATTCGCCCGTAAGATTGCTGTAACTGATAGTGTACTTGCCAGAGCCGTCGGGAGAAGGGGTTGTCCCTTCGAATTCTGCGGACTTTCCGTCTCCGGATATAGAGCCGGTCTTGACTGTGAAAGTATTGCCGTTGATATCAAGTTCGTCGGTATATTCCCAAGCAAGCTTGATGACTTTCTTGTTCTCGGCATCCTGGGTGAGAGTAACCTTGGTAAGGCCTTCGTCAGGCATGCTGACAGAGATTGTAACCTTCTCGGCAACGGGGACGACTTCCTCCTGATCCTGAACAGGATTCTTAACTTCATCCTTGCTGCAGGAAGAGAAGAGCATCAGCGCCGCAACGGCGGCAAAGGAATATGAATAAAGCTTTTTCATGATTCTTCCTCCTTGCTTTTAGACGCCCTCGTCAATCAAGTTGTTGGTAATTACGTCTTGGAGGCCGTTGCTGCCTTCCAGAATATGGTTTTCAGCCATCAACTCGATGGCTTCGGTACGGGGGGACGAATATTGTGCAGCCCCACATTTCTCAATATCAGTGTTTTTCATAAACGTTATCATTATTTACCACTTAGTGCTTCTCTGGCATCCATCTCTCCATCCAGGATCTTTACGGCTATATCCATCCTCTGCAGGAGATAAGGCCGCAGTACATTCCAGCGATAGTAGTTTTTGCGGAAGTGCTTGATCGGCAGATCGACATCATTGCCGTTGAACAACAGCCTGACCACATAATCGCCGTTTCCTTTCTTTGGGCGGAAGAAGATCATTTGCAAGTTGGTGGCCATCGTTATATTTGAACAACTGAAAGAATTCTCGATCTTGAAGGGATCATCTTCAGGAGTGTTCCATCCTTTGGCATCCATCAAGGGCAGAAGCGCAGCGCACGGCCAGTCGTGTCCGAAACGCAGCCTGGCAGCAACGCCGTTTTCGATATCCTCATCAGCGTGATCAACGAAGTCCCGAAGAAGCACTTCGCGAAGCGCCCACTGGCGTCCTCCCGTAGTTTTGCAATCAGGACCGCATATCTTGTAATTTCTCAGGTTGTATGCCCGCCATAGCCCATATCGGACGTTAACAGGGATAAAGCGTGTAATGTTGGCGAATTCATCCCCTACACACGTGCCATCCGCAAGGACATTATACAAACCATAAGTCCAGTCCAATCCGTTGTCCTTGAATCCCAGCTTCGCGACATCTTTGAATACTGTTTTAAGAAAACTCTCGACATCGACTTCCTTCGCCAAAGCATTCCAATCTTCCTGCCACTTGTTTCTCGAACTGGCATTATTAAAGTCGACTTCGGTCGCTCTCGGGTTGGTTTCGTGATTACCGTTCAAGAAACGGAAATCTTCTTCTTCGGATCTTTTCGTAATATCCAGATCAGGGACCTCAGCAGTAAGCGAACCGAGGAAAAGATTCATAGACTCGATTACCCTTTCTACTGGTGTAGAGCAGGCAAATATCTTTCCTCCGGGCTTGAACACACTGCTATAATGCGTATACATTTCTTTTCCGAGAGCGGAATGCTCTGCCCGCCCACGGTCTGTTAGCAAAGCTGCTTTCCCAAACGCCGCTTGATATAACAGCTGATATTCATTCCAGAAGGTATGTCCCAGAGTAGTTAGGTTATCTTCATCCGCAGCTGCCAAAAGAACGTTGTATATCTTGTCATACTGCCTTTGAGTAGTGCAAAACCGAGACCCATGACGTCCATAGTGACTTATATAGAAAGCTTCGTAATCTTTCTCGATCGCCTTGTCGGACCAATCAGTAAAAACATATGGCCGGTAATTGCCGTCAAGCAGTTCCGGATTCGATGTCATATGTTCCTGCATTGACGCCACCGTTGGCATCTTGGGGGAACAAGATGCCAACGTAAGCGCCAGTGCAGCAACGAGAATTCTGTATAATCTCATTGTTTTTCAGGCCTATTTTAACGTAGGATAATCCTTTGAGAAGTCCCAGATTGTACTGCTCCATGCTTCGCCGACCAAACCAGTATTCTGAACTAGCGCTGAAAGCTTTGAATCTGTCGCCTTTCCGTGGTGGTAGTAGGCATTTGTATTCTCAGTGCCCATAAGCGGCAATTGTGCAGGAGTAGGAATGAATTCCATATCAAATAAAGTTGTATTTTCGGTATTCGGGCACTCAAACACTACCGTATTTGAACGATAGCACTTATCAACCACGATATCTATTTTAACACAACTACCAACTATTGCACCGCTGCCATACCTGCTACCGGTATTGGTCGCTTCAATCTTTGAGTTGTATGCCATGCATCTGACAACGCTGCAACCGGTTGCTCCGACCTGGCCGACGATTCCGCCTGCGCCCCACCTAAGAGCTTTCACGGAACCTGTAGCATAGCAATTCTCAAGATTCGTTATACCTGCTTTCGTATGACCACCCAAAATTCCACCAGCCCATCTTCCGTTTCCTTCAGTTTCCGCCACGACATTGCATGTTGCATAACAGTTGGTGACATTAAGGGTTCCGACGGCACTTGCATTGCCCCCGACCAGACCTCCGGCATAATACGTTGCAGCCTTGACCGTACCGCCAATGACAGAGCTCTTGGCAATGTTCACTGTAGCGTCTTCCGGCATTTCAACCCAACCGACAAGACCACCGGGATACGACCCCGCCGTTGTTATTGTACAATTTGAAACGCTGACATTATCAAGATCGGCCTTGGCCATGATTTTCCCGACAATACCACCGGCGCCGTTGGTTTCATCTGCAGTTACTTCACTGTCGAACACTTTCACATTGCGAACAGTGGCTCCTATGGAAATCATACGTGCGAGCACTCCAACATTGGTTTTTGCTGTTACCTTGGCACCGGTGATGTTAAGGTTTTTCACCGTACCATTAAGATCGTAGAACAACGGGGCGCCAAGGTTTTTAATGGTCTTGCCACCGCCGTCAAGGTTTATCACCAAGGCATACGGTTCCTGACTGTTGACCGGATTCCACTCGACACCGGCAAGGTCAATGTCGTCAGAGAGTTTGAAGTACGAATCCTCCGACATGTCTTCCTCGATATAAGCCAACTGCTTGGCACTGGAGATAAGCCAGGGGTCTGCTTCCGTACCAGCGCCGCTGGTATAGTGGTCGTTTGTCGGAGCAACTACTTTGCCCAATTGTGTGAATGGGATGGTAAGCGATGATTTTCCTCCCACGAATACCACTTCGCCACTGCGTTCAACCTTTGAATTGTTAGATTCAATGGTAAAGGTCACAATAGTACTTTTGCCATTGCCTTCAGCCGTAGTAGGATTGGCTTTAACCCACGCAGGGCTGGCTGTTATCATCCAGTATGGAGCATCTGTCGTAATGACGACTATTTCATCGCTTGGAGAATCGGCGGCGATGTCGGCCACGCTCTGCCTGTCGGCCGTAATAGCATACACCTCGTCTGTAGTCTGAGGCTCTTTCTCTTTACAGGAAACAAATACAATTGTTCCCAAGAATAAAGCGATAATGATTCTTAATTGTTTCATAAGCGTTTGTATTAATATTTGTGATTATTGTTTTTCTCTTACAATTACATAATTGAGGCAGCTACGCTCAGCATAGCCAATCTGGCTCACTGTACCACCGCTGTTTTTGGATGGATCCCAGGCCCACATCGAAGAGGAACCCCCTCCGTCTAGTCCTGTAACCCACCAGCCACCCAGTTTCTCTCCAATTCTGTACATTTCGTAACCTTTGACACCCGTAGAATACCAGCCCTGACGCCCATCTACAACAACGAGCCATACTTTTGCACGATCCCGGCTCAGAACTACCAGTGTTTTGGGAACCTCAGTGTCATCGCCATAACTGTCGGACTTGTTATCCATGCCATCAGCCATATACTGATTCTTGCTGGAAATCAGTGTCAGAATTGGTTTAGATGCGTCTCCGTCAATTGAAATATCACACCTCAACTCTACAGTATCCCCTATCTTGACAGAGGACCAGTTCGATGCGGCAGTGCCTGACAGAGCAATTCCCACCTGATTCTTCGCGCTCAAATAAGGCAACGCTATCGAGCCGCTACGCCCATCCCTGATATCGATAACCTTTGCCTGGGCGTATCCAGAGTTCACCTTCATCGTCTCAGAAACATATTCACATATAACGTAAAGTACGTTCCCCGCCATATCATTTATGATATTCGGAGATGAAGGATAGGGAGTGCGCACATAACGCCAATTGTACAGGTTTATCGGGGCGATGGAAGGTGAGGAATGACGCATTGTAGTGTCATTGAAGGTCTGATAGAGGTACTCTTTGCCACCCATACGAATTTTACCGGTAAACCTTTTCCTGCCCAAGGACCCAGTACGATCGGAGAAAACAGTAAGCGCATACACTTGTGCAGGCAGTGCTGAAACAACTTGCGGATTATTGATGAAAACTGGCTCTCCCTCCTCGACTTCGAACCCGCGGGATATGCCATCGTTGGAATCGAAAAATCCACCGTTAGTCCCCGCAAGTATCTTCTGACCTTCTGAACAGCGCCTATTGCAAAGCATGGACAGGGTTTCCCTTAAATTGAAGCCATTATTATGATTGCCGTTCCCATTAGGATTCGGCACCATTTCCCCAGCATAAGCAGCAGTAAGTTCAATTCCGGGATCCGACAAATCTATATCAAGTACATGAACATGTCTGGGGACATTTTCACAGTTGTAATGATGGTAGACAAGTCCGCTATGCAGTTTTCTGTTCTCTATTTCTGTCCAGTCGTAATAAGCATCCAATGTCCAGTCTATGGTATTTCCTGCAATGTCATATCCATCTTCATAGTTCATCATGGAGTTCTTCATCATTGAAGGAGTATCTCCGACGAAACCATATCCATAATTAGAGACAACGCCGGTCTTGTTATTGTTGATGGAACAAAGCCAGCCCGGCCCAACACCTCCGCTCACCGGCCCGGTAATCGTTCCGTAATTGATACAGTTTTTTATAACTCCATAATTCAATCCAACGAAACCACCAAGCCTGGCCGCGACAGACGCGGTTACATTCCCGTTGTTCACGCATTTGTTTTTAACAGCGTCGCCGCCAAGCGCACAAGCCGAATTTGTCTGGCCGGCAATACCTCCCATAATCAAAGATTCTCCGGGTGTAGTCAAGCCCGACAGTGTGAGAGATGCATTATTGGTCGTCCTGGTAATCTTTACACTCTCCGCACGTCCAACTATTCCACCGGCGGTAACCGCTCCATTGTTCTTTCCGGAAAAAGAAATCGTGTTTCCCTTCTCTCCAAAGACGAGGTTGTCAATGGTAATACCCTTTGCGTAGCCTATGAAACCGGCAAATGGATACTTGTCCACATCCACCTGCCAATTCACATTTTTAATTGTATAACCATCGCCGTTAATGCTATAGGTAAGAGGATGCATCGGAGTACCGGCAGGCACCCACTCGGTAATGGAAGATGCGTCAATATCGTTCAGCAGCTTGATGGTTCCGTTAACGAGGAACCTGCTGATCGACCCATCTCCATTAACCGCTTTTGCAAAATCAATAAGATCGGCCGCGCTGCCAATTCCTCTTTCAGACTGGTTTCCATCGCCTGCTTCCTGCTCGAAAAGGACCCGGGCACTCTGCCCGGCGAGATTTGAAACCGTGACCTCGGCAGAACGGGCTTCTTTACTCTCGTTTTCTTCGCAGTTGACCACCATGGAAACCAATTCTGAAGACCCTTTGCCCGTGGCATTGACGAGCTTCAGCCACGAAGCGGAACTACGGGCGAACCAATCAGTACCCGAGATAATATTAATTGTCTTGCTTTCGCCCAGAGCAGGTATCTGAAAATGATCCGGCACCACCTGCAAATCCGACGGCTGTGCCTCTGTCGGCGCGTTTTTGTCGCCACAGGCAGGAGTGAGAATGCTTAATAAAAGCAATACAAAAAACTTACTCATTCCTTTCATCGTCGTGGGTATTAAAAAGACAAACCGTCATCCCAGCCGGGATTCTGGCTCAATGCACCTTGAGTAAGGGCCCTCTGGTCTGCAGGTATGGGCCACAAGTAGTCTCTTCCTTCGTTCCAGATATAGTCTTCCGCATCAAAATAAGTCAAATAGCCATCTCCGGATCCGGAACCGCCGGTTATTTTCACAACTCCCCCGATCTCGATAATATTGGTTGCCGGAGCACTTGAAGCAGGCTTTGTTCCGGTATATAGACAGATATCGACAGCGCCGTCTTTATCAAGATCAAACTCACCAAGACCAGGAACGTAGATACCGCGGAAGCCGCCATTTGCCTTTGGCGTAAGCATTGCGCCCTCCCCCCAGCGAAGCATATCCCACTGACGGAAACCTTCGCATACCAGCTCTACAGTTCTTTCCCGGCGTACTTCCAGTATGGCTGCAAGTTGGCTTCCCTTGGCGCGGGGGTAGTATTGTTGCATCAGATCATCGGTAACTGTTGGGACTGTCTTCATAGCAGGCATGCCCACTCGGGCACGAATAACGTCAATCGTTTTTGCAACATCGTCATCTGTAAGTTCTCCGAGTTCAGCCTTAGCCTCGGCATAGTTCAACAGCACTTCAGCATAGCGCAAGACGGCATAGTCAGCTGTAGAAGTTGATGCCATTTCGTGACTGCTGTCGGAAATGTATTTTATGACACGGTAACCATTGAAAGTCCTCTCGAAAGATAGTTGTTCTTTAGGGTGGGTGTTGGTAGCTGCGTCAACATCGACCTTTACGAAGTCGGGGCCGTGAAGCGTTTGTGCCATGCGTGGATCACGGTCCTTGAACACCTGATCAAATTGCAATGTCTGCCACCCTGCACGGTTTTGGATGGGTTCTCCGTTGGCCTGCAGATAATGATTGACAAATTTTTGACTCGCACTCCTGCGTGAGTTCTTATAGGTAAACTGAATATTATGACGGACCAATGCTTCCTGACTGTAGCGGAGTGCCAGAATGGTCTCATTCGTCTCGGCGCTTTCAAGAATAAAATACTCCCTGTATGACGCATTGGAAGCCAGACTCGCAAGGCCAAGGGTATTGCCGGTATACAACTTTCTGCGACCCAACATCTTGGATCCCGCATCAACCGCTTGGCGAAGAAAATACTCAGAGGAAATGGCTATTTGCTCGAAGGTCTGCTCATCCTGAGGCACAAACACATCTCCGGCATGGTACTTACGGAATGTCCCTTCAAAAAGTGCCGCCCTGGATTTCAGCGCGAGAGCAGCATCTTTCGACACATGGTAAACCGAGTTGGATTCCCATTTTGCAGGGAGCAAATCGTATGCTTTGTCAAGATCCTGCATAACCTTGAGCATCACATAGCCGCGGGGATCTCTGGGTTTATTCAAATCCTTGGCGTCTCCGGATCCAATTACATGGTCGTACCAAGGGATATCTCCATATTGGCGCACCATATTGAAATAGAACCAGGCCCTGAAAAAATATGCAACTCCGTCATACATCGACTTGACAGAAGAATCACTGCACCTATTCTTCTCCAACATGTAATTGATATTGCGAAGAGGCTTCCACGTAGAAGCACTCCAGGACTTGGATGAAGGAGTTAATGACCCCTTCTGAAGATCACTCAGAGATGAGGAGCCGCTGTCATCGCCATTGATCTGTACAAGTGTAAGCGGCGCAATTATAACATCACTGTATATTTTGTTCGCCCACAAATCCAGTTCCTCCTTGGAAGAGAAATAGGAATCAGGAGACAATGACGTCTCAGGAGCCTTGGTCAGAAAGTCTTCACATGACACAAGGGCAAAAGCGGTAAACACAAATGATAAGGAAAGTATACTCTTTTTCATAATCATCAAAATGTTACGTCAATACCGAAAGAGAATGTCTTGGAATAAGGGTACGACACATCTGCACTTGCAGAAGTTGTCGCTACTTCGGGATCAATGTATTTTGTAATCTTCTTCAAGGGAGACCAATAGAAAAGATTTTCACCCGAAAAATAAATACGTGCTTTTTCAAGCACCTTGGTTTTGAACGGCAAAGTGTAGCCTATGGTCAGGTTCTTAAGTCTCAGATATGCTGCGCTGTACACGAAGAAATCGTTGGTTGACATTCGTGACGGTTTTGCAATGCAACTGCGTTTGCGGGGATAAATGATATTGCTGTTATCGGCACCCGGGTCTGCAGACCAGCACTTTTCCTCAAAATCAACAGGGATAAATGCCGAGCGCTGGAATGTATAAGGCCCCCAGAAATAGGTACAATCACCATTTGGATACCAGTTGATTTTTCCAACTCCCTGGAAGAAGAAACTCAAATCCAGACCAGCCCAATTGAGGTTTCCCTTGATTGCATAATTGTAACGTGGCAGTGAATTGCCGACAACTTTGAGGTCGCCATGATTATCGAGAGTATTATCCCCGGTATTGATTTTCCCATCATTGTTACGGTCAACATATTTTATATCGCCGGCCATAAGATGATTCCAAGGCGCAGCCTGGATGGAGATATACGTATTGGCAGTGGAGAATGATTGAATACTGTTCTCATAAGCTGACGCTTCTTCGTCGGTCGCAAATACACCATCAGTCTCATAACCCCATATTTCTCCTAGGCGCTTGCCTACATAATTCTTGCTCAAAAGTTTCTGCTCATTATTGAAACGGGTGATATCCGTAACGAAATCTCCCAGAGTAGCCGTAATGCCATAATACATAGGTCTTCCGGCAACGTTAATGTTGTCTTTCCAACTAATGGCCAATTCATAGCCCTTTGTCCTAAGGTCAGCGGCATTCTCTTTCGGAGCATTCTCACCATATACGAAAGGCAGCGCCATCGCTTCGGTAAGCATATTCTTCGTATCGCGTATAAAGAAGTCGGCATTGAGCGTCAAACGGTTCTTAAGGAAGCCGAGGTCTATGCCAAGATTCTTGGAAATCACGGTTTCCCAGGTAAGGCTGCTGGAGACAGGGGCTTTTGCATAAGCATAGCCGGCCGGGGATACTCCGTCAAAAGTATAGCCGCTCAGGACATCAGTCTTAAGTTCCTCCCAGTAATAATAGTTGCTGACCTGCTGATTACCCAGAGTACCATAACTGGCGCGGAGCTTTGCGCTCGATATTATCGGCTTTATGGGCACCCAGAAAGGTTCTTCACTCAAGCGCCAGCCTGCAGAAGCAGACGGGAAGAAACCCCAGCGGTGTCCTTTCGGAAAACGGGATGAACCGTCATAGCGGCCGCTGATTTCCAACAAGTAGCGTCCTTTCCAATCATAGTTGATGCGACCGAAGAAACCAAGCGTACGGTATGCGCTGTTAGCCTGGATTGCTTCTTCTATTTCACCTTCTGTCAAGTTGATGTATGAAAGAGCATCGCTCAGTGATCCTTTCTGCTGAACTGTAAGCTGGGTGTAATGATAATCATCATAGTTGCCACCAAGAGTTCCAGATAGATTGTGATTTCCAAAAGCCTTGTTATAAGAAAAATACCCATTTATAACGGTACCATCCTGCAAATAGCGGACTTCGCGGGTGAAATCACGGACAGAGCCGTTAGAGAACAGGCCTTTGGGCAGGCCGTTACCTTCATATAACCGTTTGTTGACATTGTCGTAGGAGTTTGCTGTTGGAAGGCTGCGGAAATTTGACCTTCGGTCGCGACGTTTATATGTATAATCGGCTATGAAATCCAATCCGTCAATGATGTGAGCGGTAAATTTATTGGTCCATGTCCAATAATTCGCAAGGTTGACATTGTGGTTGCGACCATCTACAAAAGTTCCTCCACGTCCTCCCATTAGAGGCGAAGTTGCATCCGCCAGAAAACCAGGCACCATAACAATGGTTCCGTCCGGGTTGAAAGGCACCAGGTTAGGTCCAAGATTCTGGGTTGCATTGAGCATTATTCCCTGCGCCACATTACCAGATGTGCCATCCAGTTCCCAAAAGCCATCCCATGCATATTGAGTCCTTTCCAAACTGATGTTGGAGGAATAGTCCAGCCATTTAGTGACTTTAGCTTCTATTTTATTCCTTAAAGAGAAACTGTCAAATATATCCTGTACCTCAGCTCCAAGCAAACCTTTGCGCCATAGGTAACGGGCCGATGCATAATAGCGGACTTTGTCGGTTCCTCCCCGGACGGAGACGTTGTGCTCGGTTTCGGGGCGAGTCGTATTATAGAGAAAATTATACCAGTCGAAGTTACCAAGATAAACATAAGTATAAGTTCCGGTAGCATCCGGAACAACCCATGGACGCGAAGGATTCTCCACCTTGTCGTTCCTGCGATCTTTCAGCATCTGCAGTTGCTCATCGGAATAGGTCCACGCACCATAGCCCTTAATCGTGGTGTAGAACTCATTACAAAGCGTAACGTAGTCATAACCGGTGGTCATGAATTCTGTACTCGTCGTATTCTGGGATACGCTTACACGGCCATTGTAAGTAACTTTTGCCTCTCCTTCAGAACCGTTTTTGGTATTAATAAGGACGACACCGGCAGAAGCTTTTGCGCCATAGATAGCGCAAGCAGATGCATCCTTCAATACCGATATACTTTCAATATCATTGGGATTGACCTGGGTAAGCGAACTCTCTATGCCGTCAACAAGGATCAGCGGAGAGCCGCTGTTTAGTGAAAGTTTGCCTCGTATGTTGATGTCATAATTGCTACCGTCGATCGAGCCGCTGGTGGTAGTGAGGACAAGCGACGGGTCTGCACCTTGTATGGCCATAGCTGTATTTGATACCGGACGGAAATTGAGTTCCTTACCGTCAATTACCGAAACCGCTCCGGTAAGATTGACCTTTTTCTGAGTACCATAACCAACTACGACAAGTTCGTCCAGCATATTATTTCCCCCTTCCATCACTATGGTAAAAGGCTGCCTTTCCCTTCCAGTAAGGGTAACGGTACGGTCGTCATAGCCAAGATATGAAATGGTGATTTCCGACGGGAACGTCAATCCATTAATACTGAAGGCTCCACTCTCATTGGTAAGCGCGTAATTACCGCTCTTCTTGTCGATTACCGCAGCACCTATCAAGGCTTCCCCCACATTATCGAGGATTATACCCCTGAAGCTGGTATTGGTGTTTGGCTTAACGTTGGAATTGGCCTTTGGATTGTTCGTGACCGTTTTTTTGCGATGATTCACAGAAACAGCCGAGCCGTTGATGGTGTACTCGATATCCTGACCTTTAAAAATCTGGTCAAGAACTTCAGAGAGAGTGGCATTTTTCGCAGAAACCGACACTCTCTTTTGAAGGTCAACATCATCGGACAGAATGACCACCGTGTAAGTTCCTTGAGATTGCAGTCTTGTAATAGCCTCCAGCACTGTAACATTTTTCAGTTCCAGCGAAAGGTTTTGCGCGTACACCACGCCTGGAAGGCACAGTGCAGCAAAAACCAGAAAAGCAAGAATAAAACGTTTCAGAAATAATTTTGTCATCTTATTTAGTTTTAGGTATCACTTCTTTTTGTATAAATAAACACATCCTTCTTTGCGAACAACCCTCAAACCGCCACTGACAGAAAGCAGATCAAGTATCTGATCGAGTGTCTCGTGATTCTTGAATACTGCCAGATAGCGGCTGTTGGCTAGTCCGGAATCTGCAATGATGATTCTGGCGCCGAAAGAGCGCTCGAGATGAGAAACAATATCGACAAGGGGCTCATTGAAAAAACTGAGAGCATAAGTGGAAGAAAAAGTTTCCATATCGCCTACCGACATCTTTTCAAGCAGGATTTCCCCTTCTTTCCGGTTATACTGAACGATATCGCCGGGCGCCATCCTGATTGTCCTGATTCCATCTTCTGATGACACGTTCAGGCTTACCGAGCCTTCCAGCAACATCATTTTGGCCATTTTGTCGTTACGATACGACTTGAAGTTGAATGTTGTACCGTGGACGCAGACATCAACTCCGCCAGTATGGATAATGAAGGGAATATCGGGATTTTTTGCCACAACGGCATTCACTTCACCTTCGAAGAAAATACTGCGCTCCGATCCACGGAATTCACTTGGCCAGGTGACACGGGACTCAGCACTCAGCGTCAAATGTGTGCCATCCGGGAGATCCAATTCTCTGGTTTCGGATGTTGGGACACTAAGTTCATTCCAAACAATCGGAGCAGGATCCTTATGTGAGGCATACCCCACTTTGAATGAAACAATGACAGCAAGGAACAGTGTGGCAGCGAACAATAAGGGCGTCATTACGCTCTTAAGCCTGAACACTTTATTGCCCAAGCGGGAGTTTACCGCCTTAAGGGCTTCATTTGTGCTTTTATCCGACTCCACCCGGCAATTATTGAACCAGTCTTTCAGCAGAGACTGGATTTCACCATCATCCAGATGTTCTGTAAGATAGTTCTGGATAATCAGATTATCCTGTACTGATAGTTCATCACGCAAAAATGCGTTTATCATCGAACTATTTACTTGCCTATCCATAAAGTATTCTGAGTTTTTCAATTTCGTATACCTATAACTCCTGATTTTCGACTTTGGCC